>Ga0209420_1000017_pt1 | contig 104768 bp, 79 predicted proteins | sample BlaSpr_A8_OM1_O1_FD_187972 | JGI IMG/M metagenome (GOLD analysis project Ga0209420, IMG submission 187972) | Forest soil microbial communities from Thunder Bay, Ontario, Canada - Black Spruce, Ontario site 2_A8_OM1_O1 (SPAdes) (version 2) | ecosystem: Environmental > Terrestrial > Soil > Boreal... | reverse complement strand
ATCAGCTTTAACTTCACAAATCCCGGATCCGACGTCTGGGCCGAAGACGTTTTTGGATTTCTGAACCAGTATTGCAGCAAGTAGTAACCCCTATCACCTTTGTCGACGAATCCAGCGAAACTAAGGAGACACCAAATGTCCTATGATGCTGCTCTCAAAATATTCAAAGAAAACCGGGAGAAGGTTAGTCCTGAGAGCGACCCCGCAATGTGGAATTTAAACAACGGGCTGTTCCACTTAACGACCGCATTGCGGGAAGATATTCACAAGGTTCAACAAACCTTGGCTTCCTTGAAGCGATAAACTTGGCCGCCAAATCGAAAGCACTTGTCGGTAAGCGGAAAGTACGAAAATCCACTCGGACGATAGGGCGTTAATCAATCAGGTGGATAACTTCCGAGTTGCTCGTCATCCTGGAGGAACTCAAGAAATCCTTGCTCAACAACTCTTTTTTTGGAGAAGCAAGTGATGCAATCTTTTGCATTCCGATGATATAAGCTGCCATGGCCATCTCGCGCTGACCAGCGTTCTTAGACATTCGGGAAAACTCGGAATCCTGCTGCGCGATGAGTTTTTGACCCCGTCCCGGTAGCGTTGATGCAAAAAGGCTTCCTGAAAACCGGGAAGCCCTTCTTTTTTGCCAAATCGCCGATTGTGCCGGAACTGTGCCGGTTCCCAAAGAAATGCGCCAGGATTGTTAGTCCTGGCCCGGTCCCGCGAACTTTTCGAATCCTACTTGGTGATCGAAAGCACCGTCCCGGTCGTGCCTTGGCGGTATGCCGTTCTGCCTGTTCGGCCGGGAGCAGTTCCGAATCGGCACGGTTTCTTGCTCGGCCTGCTTCTTCGGTACTTACTCGTTGTTTACCCAATAGAAATCTGGCATCTTCCTGTTGGAAACCAAAACGGCTGATTGCCGCCGAGTTGTTCCTGTTCCCCCGGGAACAACCGGGAACAAATCGCCACGACTCGCCCGCAAGCCCTTGTAAACCTACAGGAACAGAGGTTCGTTTTTCTTCGAAAGTGGTATCGAGAGTTCCATAGAAAGTGGGTATACACAAATACCACGAACTGAGTCAACCTTAGAGGGTGAACGCGTATCGGCGAAATGGAGTTCAAGCATTGTTGAGAATTCGGTACCGCCGCAATTCAAAAGGGGGCATCGTGAGTATTCATCACCGCTCAGCCATGATCGCGCTGCTAAATCTGTGTCTCGCAGCGCCTGGACCGTTGGCCGCACAATCGCACCAGGATTCGGGCCCCGGGATGAATCAGACAGACAGTGCCGTCCCCGGTCTTCACGACTTCGACTTCCTGGTTGGTCAATGGCAGGCCCATCATCGAAAACTGAAGCAGCGACTCGCCAATAATCACGAGTGGACTGAATTCGAAGGCACGTTGTTGAATCAACCGCTTATGGGGAGTTACAGCAATGTGGACGATACAGTGCTCAGCGTTCCCGGTGCTCCCTATCGTGGTGTTGCTCTGCGGTCCTTCGACCCGAAGACCCAGCAGTGGTCAATCTGGTGGCTCGACAGCAGGACACCATCCGAACCACTGGATCCGCCGATGATTGGAGGCTTCCACAATGGCGTGGGCACTTTCTATGGGGATGATACGGTCAAGGGGAAGCGAGTTCGGGCGCGCTTCATCTGGTCCAACATCACTCCGACATCGTGCCACTGGGAGCAAGCAGACTCGCCAGACGAGGGCAAGACCTGGGAGACAAACTGGGTGCAGGACATCACTCGAGTTCGCTGATCGAGGAAATCGACAAATAGGAAAATGGTAGAAACCTTTCCGGCGTTGAAGCTCTGGCAGTCACACCGCTGGAAATCAGAACGTGATCCCGGGGGTGCGCAGTTTTTGGGGGCCGTTAAGGGGCCGAAATCCGGTCGCCCGTGGCTCTAAAAATAGCCGATTTGGGTTACAAGCGATGCGCCATCAACAGGTTTTAGCGTTGGGCCCTAATTCTCATAACCGGGAGGTCGTTGGTTCGAATCCAACGCCCGCCCATCACTTTTTCAGTTCACAACTTGTTTAATTGCTGACAGAGGAAAATGCTGCCTCTACGGCCGCGGAGAGTTTGCGGCCGCTTTGACTGATCGCGCGAGACGCCACGCGCGGCGAGCGCTTTGCCGGCCGGAACTCTATGGTGACGTCCTGTTGAACTACGACGGGACTATTGTTCAAGAGAGTGGGCTTGTAACGCCACAGCCGAAGGGCGCTCATTGCCGCAGAGAGCAGTGAGATCGAACCGCTCACGCGTTTTACATCCATCACCTGACCGAACTCTCCGATAGTAGCGCGGACCTTCACGGTTTCCGAAGATCCATGTCGCTCCCCGGGCCTTGGATAGCGAGGCCAAACGAAGGAAACAAGCTCACCGGCATGCAATCGGGCGGGTTCCCCGGCCGCTGCGCGTCCGCGGTCAGGAGAGACAAGTACAGAAAGTTGGGAGCTAATCGCGAACGAAGAGGAGGCAGCGATCGGTCTTTCCGGGAGAATCAGCCTGAACGGTTTGCGGCTGTCGCCTCGGCCAGTGAAAAGGATTGTGGAAGGCGATGACAGGTGCGGTATTGCGTGTGTCGAAGGCGTTCCGCTGCGCGGGGCGGGACTCGCCGGCGCGCTGCGCATCGGCTCGACGGCCCTGGGCGAATGTGCGGGCTGGGAAACCGCGGGTGGTGGCTCATCCCGTGCGATCCACCCAGGCCCTCCTTTGCCCTCAGCACTGGCGTCGGGTTTATCGGAATCGGGAAATGATTGGGTCGCTAGCGGTGAAGAGGGTGCACTCGGCGCGACGCTGACGGTTGAATCTTCCGGTGGCTGATCGAGGGATCGAGTGGCTGGGTTTTCTGACTTAGATTCTGCCGGCGCTAGCGCGGTTGGATTCACTGCAGATGTAGCGGAGGCATTTGCGTCCAGCGGAGCGGAAGTTTGCGAAGTCGTTTCCTGCAGGTGATTAAGAAGTGCCTGTGACGTGTGATCGGTAGCCGGTGATGATTGCTGTGTGTCAGCCAGGCGCGATCCGAGCGGGCCGCGAACGGCTGTAAGCCCCACCGCTAGACTGATCGCCGCGATCAAAAATAGCGCTGCGGCGACGTGGAACCAGGATAATACAAGAACATACGAGCCTGAAGGGGAGTTCTCGATGCGATTCGCCGGCGACTGACTCTTGCGAGTTCGAATTCGCGCTCCAATATCCGCGAGCGAAGAGTTGTTGTGCACTCTTGTCGGGAGGTCTTCGACGGGCGATGGCGCGTTGCTATCGCCCATCTCATGCGTCACGATCTCAGGTGATCGAGAGACGGCCTGCGCAATCAGTTCAGGCGAGAACGGTCGGTCTTGGTCAGCAGTAACACTCCCCATTGGTACTTCTGCAAGGCCTTCCGGCGTTGCGGCTACAAGGCTTTCGACGGGCGCAGGCGCAAAGCCTTCCGCAGATCGCTTTTCGCACGCGATCCAGTTTGCAATTTGATTGCGGACTTCGGCGCTGAGATCTACAAATCGTATCCCGACTGTTTTTTTTGATTCCGCTAGCCACACAACCTGCGCGGAGACTTTGATCCTCTGCTCCATGTTGGGTAACCGAAAGCGAGTGTGCGGCAGGTAGTCAGCTACTACAAGCGGGGCGGCTGCAGCAACAGCCATGCCGGTCTCACTTATATTGAGGACAATGCCGCCGTTGCTATCGTCGAGCGCGCTGTACGCGCAGGATGCAAGCGTGGCGCGCGTTTGCAGCCGACGATCGCGCCTGGGATGGGTCGCCTCAATCGACGCATGGCGTTCGGCGTTGGGTGCGGCGGCTTGCGCTTTTGGCGCTACATCTGCTTCCTGTAGTGCCTTGTTCCGCTGCGCGGCTTCTAGGAGTGAAGCTAGCTTGCCGCCCGCCTTTGCAAGTGCGTCAAAGACGTCCGCGACATTCTTCGCGTTGAACTGAAGTTGCCGAGCGGTAAGTGTCAGTCGGATGCTGTCGTCGATATCATCTTGCTGGCTCTGGGAAAGATAGCCCTGCAGGCCAGAATAGAGTGCGCCGTTCTCGTAATTCTCTTTCCACTCTCGAATGGCCTGGATACGCCGCCGGGCGTCCTTTTCCAATTCTTGTTCCTGCTGATCTGCTGCAGCGTCTTCGGCGTAGACCTCTCCGCGAGCGCGGGGCAACGCCAAGGTTATTTCTCTCAATCCACCACGCAGTTCCTTAACCTTATTGGACGGTACAGATGTCTTGCGACAGACCCACTCTCCGCGCGTCTTGTCGAATTCGATCGACGTGCGATGCTCATCCGTTTCACACTTGAAAATCGGCAACGGCTTGAGCGGTGGCCACCGGCCGGCCAGAAGCAGTGTCATCTCCGCCTGTTGCACCGGAGACGTGAGTCCCGCAATTTTGGGTCTATGGGAGGGCTGGTCCATCTCGTCACCTCTTGCAGCCCCACTTCAATGTGGGAAGAACCCTTTCCGATCAACTTCCCTTGTCCGCTAACGTAACTCCCCGGAGTGTCGATTCTAAACCCCATGCAGCGAGATTTGTTGCGCACCCCCATTCGAAGCCTCGCTGTGGCGGTTTTCTGTGCCAACCAGGCGATGTCCGCCGCATCTGGCTTTCGCTGCGAAATTGGGGCGTAGCCGGGCTATGGTACAGATTATAAAAGAGATGGTTAGAATTGTGTTCGTCGTCAGGACCTACGCCCGTCGCTGACTTGCGACGCGCAAAGAGGACGTCGCCACCCTCGGCGATTCAAGCCGGGCACATGAAAATTGCGCTATACCCGTTAACCGGCTTTTCGAGATTTCTTTTCGATCTTGTCCGGCACCGCGCGCAACAAAGTCTTCTTGGGCGCGTCTTTCGATTTCAGACTTTCCTTCAGAGCTGCCATCAAGTCGACAACCGGAGCCAGATCGGCATGAGGAACCACAGTAAGTTTCTGGCCCTTTGCCTTGGCTTCAATCAGTTTCTCAAGCTCCATCTGGTAGGTATCGCGATATTGCTCCGGTGCGAACGGGGCGGCCAGGCTCTCGATCAGTTGCATCGCTAACTGGGCCTCCTCTTTCTTGACTTCGGATTTATTCGGGGCCGCTTCAGCCGCTTGCCGAATTTCGTTTTGATAGAACATCGTGTGCAGCGTGAAGCCGGTCTGGCGGGCGCGAATGATTACGATGTTTTCTCGGCTATGCATCGTGACTTTCGCAATTCCCGCGTAACCCGTCTTTTTCATCGCATCGAGCAGGAGATTGTAAGCCTTGACGCCAGCTTCGCCCGGTTTTGCGTAATATGATGCATCAAAATACACGGGATCAATCTCTTCGAGTTTTACGAAACTCAAAATCTCCATCGTACGTGCCGACTCGGGTTCAATTTCTTCCAACTCTTCTTTGGAGAACAGCAGATATTGGTCTTTCTCGTATTCGTAGCCCTTTTCGATTTCGGAGCGGTCAACAAATTTGTCGCAGGTCGGGCAGAACAGCGGTTGCTTGAGCCGCGTGTGGCACACCGAATGGATCTGGTTAAAACTGATCCGTTCTGATCGTGCTGCTGGCGTGAGTTCGATAGGAATCGAAATCAATCCGAAAGTGAGAAACCCTTTCCAAGTGGCGGCCACGGAAACCTCCGAAGAACGCATGATTGTCCGGCAGATGGAACGCAATTGCAATCCCGTGCTTGCAGAAGAAAGAAAGGCGAATACTCCAGACCCGTCCGCGTGCTGGCTTGTCAATACGAGGCGCACCTTAAACCCTCAAATAACGGCGGACATACTGAGGAAAACCGCACGTCCGAAATCGCTCCGGCGAACGTAAAGCGAAAATGGTATTCTGTCTTCGTAATGGACGAGGGGCGAAAGACTTTGATATATCTGTCCCTGGGATCTTCGCTGGCGGGACCGGATCGTCGGCCCTCGCCGCCGCGAGAGAATGCGTTCCGCGATGCGGTTGATCGTGTGCCGAGTTGATGTGAAGGATTGACGCGAGGTTTCCAACTGCGGGCAAAATGCGACAATGACCTTGGGACGCGCTCTGGTGGTAGAATCTCCGCCGTTTTGCAGCACACCTATCCTGGAGGTGCAATTTGGAAGAACTCCTCAAGGAAGTCCTGTCGTTTGTCGAAGGCGACGTTCGGTGGTGGGACGAGGCGGCGCAACACGTGGAAGAACTTGCAAGTGCTCTGCCTGAGTCGGAAAGGACGAAATGGAACCTGCTGGCGGCCGTTTACCAAGAGCGAGCGAAAGCCCATACAGAGCTAGTCGCGAGCGTTCGGAAGCGATCTGCTGGCTGACTCAGACCGGGATCAGCGAGCGAATGTGATCTACGATGTGGACCGCATCGGATTTGGCGACGACCAGATCGATCGGAGAGTTCGGGCCCACGGCGAAAGTCGCTGTGTCGGCATGCAACGTAAACAGAATGATCGGGACGTTCGGCATAATCCGTTTCAATTCGTAAGCGGCGTCAATGCCGTTCATCACCGGCATCTGAAAGTCCAGAACGATTAAATCAGGTTTGTGCTCTCTCGCGAGCGCGATTGCTTCCTCACCGTTGACGGCCTCTGCGCAAAGATCGTAGTTCTCTTCCGTCTCGAAGATTCTGCAAAGACTCTTGCGGACCATTGCGTTGTCGTCAGCGACCAAAATTTTCTTTGGCATCGCTCTCCAGCCCTTTCGCCCTTTAGAAGTGAGCTGAACAGGAAAGGCCGACGAAAACGATACATCGAAGCATGTATTTAGCGGATTAAAATAACCCCGGGAACGGATCCCGGTCGGATGTCTTCTGACGGCAGCCGTCATGATAGCTACACGGCAGCCTGCAAGTGCTCACTATTTGCTGCAGGGCCTCGCTTGGGCATCGGGATGATTACAATCACGGAGGTACCTGAACCATTCGATTCGATTCTCATTTCTCCGTGAAATTGACGCATACGCTCTCGCATACCCATGATTCCAACGCCGGAGCCGTGAGACTGAATTTCCAACAAGCGCTCGGGCGATATGCCTTTTCCCTGATCCCGTACCTCTGTTCGGATACCGTCCTGGTTGCGAGCTATTCGGATAAGAGCGGTCTTGCTGCCGGAGTGTCGGTGAATATTCGTCAAGCATTCCTGCACCAGTCGAAAGATTGCAAGCTCCATATCGGTTGGCAGTCTTCCGACATTGTCGGCAACATCCAGCGTGACGGCGATGTGGCTGCGTTCTGCCAGTCCCTCTAGGTACCAGCTGAGCGCGGACGCCAGGCCGCTCTCGTCCAACAGGGGAGGATGCAGTAGATACGACGTAGTGCGTATCTCTCGGTGTAATTGCTGAACCATCGTCTCGATCGCTCTTCCTTCTCTTGCTAGCTCTGGCACAAGGCGCTCTGCCCGCTGAATCAATTGCGCCAGGTTCATGCCGACCACCGTCAATGTTTGCCCGGCACTGTCGTGTAATTCGCGGGCAATATGCCGTCGCTCTTCATCCTGCGCCTTCATCAGGCGCGTCATGTCCTCGGCGATGCGAATCTTTTCGGCCGCCTCTTTCTGGGCGTGGATGTCCAGACAACCGCCGACATATCCTTCAAACGTTCCATCGGGCGCGTAGCGTGGCACTCCTCGATCCAGTATCCAACGGTATTGCCCCGTGTGATGTCGCATCCGATATTCCATCTCAAATGGACGACGAGCATCGAAATTGCTAACGTAGATTTGCAGGCAGCGGTCGAAGTCTTCTGGATGCACGTTCTCGGCCCAGCCATTGCCTGACTCTTGCTCAAGAGTGCGCCCGACGAAATCCAACCATCCCTTATTAAAGTAATAGCAAAGCTTGTCTGTCCCCGACAGCCAGACCATGATGGGCGAAGCATCCGTGATCATGCGAAAGCGTTGTTCGCTCTCGCGCAAGGCTCGCTCAACTTGCTTTTGCTCCGATATGTCGCGCGCCACTTTTGAGGCCCCAATTACACGCCCCGCTAGATCTCTCACGGGAGAGATGGTCAGTGAAACTTCGAGAAGGCTGCCATCCTTCCGCCTGCGGATGGTGTGGAAATGGTCAACGCGCTCCCCTCGTCGGAGACGGGCGAGAATGTCTGACTCTTCGGTGTGGCGCTCTGCTGGAATGATCAAGGTAATATGCTGCCCAATCGCTTCTTCGGGGGTGTACCCAAATATCCGTTCCGCACTCTTATTCCAGCTCGTGATGATGCCATCAAGGTTCTTACTTATAATGGCATCATCCGAGGAGGCTACGATAGCAGCCAAAAGACCCGTTATTTCTTCTGCTTGCTTCGGCTTGTTCATATCCTCTGGCGACGACTTATCCACCTTAGGCTGTCATCGGATAACGGGCGAACCGGTTTTTCGCGAGAACTACTGCCTCTATCCTAGCCACTCTGCCCAATGATGCCAAATACAGTGAACACTGTAGGCGCGTCGAACACCGAACTTGCCCCCGGCATCGAGCGCGATGGAGAGCTACTGGTTCACTTCCGCTGATCTGACGAAAACGAGGAAGGCCCACGGATTTAAACGAAGCTGTACTTCGCCGCGTGACTCGAGAACCGCAGGGGTCTCGCATCCATTGTCACCCCCTGGCTCTTGGGCCGAATCGAGCGTCCTGTGCCAGCGGCCGGAGGGAATCGGTAGCAGGAGTTCAGCTGGGTCCGGGCAAAAGTGGTACACAATTAGAACCTGGCTGGAGGCCTTCCACCTTCGGACGAGCAGCACTTTCTCATCGGCGAAGGATGTGACTTCCATGGAATTTTTGTCCAACTCTGCCAGGGGCGGCACCGTACGTCGGGCCCGAAGCAATTCCTGATAGAAATGCCAGAGGATGCGGTGCTGCCCTGCGGTTTGTAAATCCCAGTTCAGCTTTGAATCCAGGAATGTCGCTTCACTCTGAGGGTCGGGAATATCGCCGCTCCAGCCAAATTTTGCAAATTCACCTTTCCGCCCCTGGCGTACTGCTTCAACCAGCGCTGGATCCCCGTGACTGACAAAGTACTCAAAGGGCGCCCGTTCGCTGTACTCTTCACCCATAAATAATAGAGGAACGTAGGGCGAAAGCAGGATAAGCCCCGCAGCTAACTTCAATTGGGCAAAGGACAGAGATTGTGACAGCCGGTCACCAATTCGGCGATTCCCAATCTGATCATGGTTCTGCGCGTAGACGACGAAGCGTTTCGCAGGGATCCGCCGAGACGAACTTCCATAACGCTTTTGGCGAAACTGGGAGTACCGCCCGGCATACAAAAAGCCCTCTCGATAGCTACCCGCTAGATCCTCAATTCCGCAAAAGTCCTGGTAATAGCCCTCCTGCTCCCCGGTTAACAGAACGTGCAGAGAATGGTGAAGATCGTCATTCCACACCGCGTCAAATCCCCATCCGCCGACTTCAGGTGCGCTAACGACCCGAGCATCGTTTCGATTGCTCTCCGGGATCAGATGGACGTCCCGGCCGAGCGCCTTGGACCTGGTATGAACGGCTGCGCGAAGTTCTTCGAGGAAGGTTCGCGCGGAATTATCCACAATCGCGTGGATGGCGTCGAGGCGAAGTGAATCGATGTGGAAGTCCGTTACCCATTCCAGCGCATTCTCGATGAAATATCGGCGGACCTCGTCGCTCTGTGCGTCATCGAAATTGATCGCCTGTCCCCACGGCGTCTTGTAAAGATCCGTGAAATAAGGACCGAAATCAGCCAGGTAATTACCCTCTGGACCAAAATGGTTGTAGACCACATCGAGCACCACCGCGATTTCCAGTTCATGGCAAGCGTTAACCAACCCTTTCAGCCCCAGCGGACCTCCATAAGACGCTTGGACCGCATAGGGGTAAACTCCGTCATATCCCCAGTTGCGCTCTCCGGGAAATTGAGCTACGGGCATCAGTTCGATTGCCGTAACGCCCAGATCTTTGAGCGTCGCAAGGCGAGGGATAATGGCGTCGAAGGTTCCTTGCGGCGTGAATGTCCCCACATGAAGCTCGTAGAGAACGTACTTTTCAAGTGGCAGCCCAGCCCATCGGGAGTCGTTCCAGCGAAACCGACAATCTACGACTTGCGATGGCCCGTGCACGCCTCTGGGTTGATATCGGGACGCCGGATCGGGCCGTTCCTTTTCATTGTTCAGGCGATAGCGGTAGAAAGCCCCCGAGGAAATGCCCTTAGCGACAATGTGAAAATACCCGCCGCCGACAGCCTGCATCGGAATCGCGCGCGCTGGGGGTTCGCCGATACAGACGTCAACCCGGTTCGCGTGCGGAGCCCAGACGAGAAAACTGCATGCATCCTCACCTAGAAGCTGGACGCCAAGATTTTCCTTACGGGGGGAAGACACAGTTTCTGCATTCCTCATCGGACTCGATGACCGGTAACGTTTTCAGTATACACAGAGGAGCGCGGCATTTCGCGCCCGAGAGATTCTCTCCCGCCGAGCTCGATATTTTCTGATCGACAACAGGACAATTCGTACCGACCTGACCTATAATCAACTCCCAGCCAGAATGGGGTTCGCATGCGGTTTGCTCGGCCCGCCGCTCGTGCAGTCGATCAGGATTGTTCATCCAGAGGTACGCGATGTGTAAGCGATGGCGGTCGCCACTGCGAAACTCGCCGCCAGAAGCGGCTCGACTTCAGAATTCCGCCCGCCCGTATCACGACTGGAGCGAATACATTGCAGCGGAGCGGTATGTACCTGATGCCGCATTCCGCCTGCACATCGCGCGAGGATGCCTCACCGCTCTCACTGCCGCGAGTGAGAAATTCGGATTGAAGCTCGCTTAGACTCCCTATGGCGCACCCTCGGATTCCCATCGCCTGCTACAGGCTTCAATTCAACGGAGACTTTACCTTTCGCCGCGCCTCGGCTGCCCTGGACTATCTCTCCCGGCTCGGAATCACGGATATCTATGCGTCTCCCCTCCTGCAGAGCCGTTGCGGCAGCAAGCACGGATACGACGTCACGGATCCCTTGCGCATTGACAGCGAGATCGGCAACGAAGGGCAGTTTGAGGCTTTCCAAACGATGTTGCAAAAAAAGGGCATGGGCCTGCTGCTGGACATCGTTCCGAATCACATGGCAGCGAGCCCGGAAAATCCATGGTGGATGGACGTCCTAGAGAACGGTCCCGCGTCTGCTTACGCAGCCAATTTCGATATCGATTGGCATCCGCCGTCGCTCACACTTGATAACAAAATCCTACTGCCCGTGCTCGGCAGCTTCTATGGCCACGCACTTAACAACCGCGAGCTCCAACTCGTCTTTCGCCGCGGAACTTTTATGGTCCAATATTACGACATGTCTTTTCCCCTGGCTCCGAAGTCCTACCGCCGGATTCTGAAGCATCGAGAACACGTACTGGAAAAGAAGCTCGGTGCGGATTCGACCTCCTTTCAGGAGTATCTGGGAATCGTCGCAGCCTTGGCCGCGCTGCCGGAGCGGGAATCTTTGACGATGGACGCAGCCGGCGAGCGGCGCCTTCAGATTGCGGGGATCAAAGAGCGGCTGCGCCAGCTGCACGAAACAAGCCGCGAAGTGCAGCGATTCGTACGGGACAATCTGAGAATTTTCAATGGCAGGCGAAACCATCCCGGCAGTTTTCGCAACCTGGATCGCTTGCTGTCAGAACAGGCTTTCGTGCTGGCGTACTGGCAAAACGTCAACGAAGGAATCAACTATCGGCGCTTTTTCAACATAACCGATCTGGTGGGCGTGCGCGTCGAGGATCCCCTGGTGTTTGAAGCTATCCATGCTGTGATCCTGCAGTTGATTGAGAGAAGGGTCGTCACCGGGCTGCGCATTGATCACATTGACGGTCTGCGCGACCCACTCGGCTATTTGCGGCGCCTGCAAGAACGCGCCGGCGGCTCCCAGGAGAAGGGAAACAGCTTTTACGTGATTGTGGAAAAAATACTTTCCGGAGCTGAAAAACTTCCCAAGGAATGGCCGGTCGAAGGAACGACGGGCTATGAATATCTGAACGCCGTCAACCGGCTGTTTGTTCACCCGCACGGAGCGAGGGAGATCGAACAGATTTATTATCGGTTTTTGGGGCGCGAGCTTAACTACGAAGACATGTTGTACCAGAAGAAAAAACTAGTCATGTCCACATTGCTCTCGGCCGAGATGAGATACCTGGGGCGCCAGCTCAGCGTCTTGGCTGAAGGCGATCGCTATGCGCGGGACCTGTCGCGAATGGAGCTGGCGCAGGCTCTGATCGAAACCACCGCATGTTTCCCCGTTTATCGAACTTATATTCGCAGCATGGAAGTGCCCGCCGAAGCAAAACGTCATATTGGCAGCGCCGTCGACGCCGCGCGAAGTCGAAACCTGCGTCTCGACGCATCTTGCTTGGATTTCGTGCGCGATGTCTTGCTTCTGAAGGATGCGGGGCACTTGTTCGCGGAGCAGCGGGAAGCGCGCCTGGCATTCGTCATGCGCTGGCAGCAGTTCACGGGTCCGATTGTCGCCAAGGGCCTGGAAGACACCGTTCTGTATGTCTACTGCCCTCTTCTTTCGCTCAACGAGGTAGGCGGAAACCCAAGCCCTTCTGCCGTCGTCGCCTCCGACTGCAATCAAATTGCGACTGAACGCGAACACCGCTGGCGCTATAGCTTGAATTGCACTTCCACGCACGACACCAAGCGTGGTGAAGACGTGCGTGCCCGTATTAACGTTCTGTCGGAAATTCCACGCGAATGGCAGAACCACCTCAATCGGTGGGCGCGGTGGAACAAGCGGGGGAAACCAGTGGTCGAGGCTCAGGCAGTCCCTGACCGCAACGAAGAAAACTTCTTGTACCAAACCCTGCTTGGCGCGTGGCCCCTGGAAGCAGAGGCGATGCCGCAGTTCCGTGCGCGCCTGGAAGCTTACGTCATCAAGGCGATTCGTGAAGCGATGGTGCACACGCGCTGGACTCGGCCCAACACCGCTCATGAGCGAGCGGTAGTCGGCTTTCTCAAGGCGCTCGTCGAGCCCAGTCGCGGCAATCTGTTTCTGAATGATTTCCTGAAATTTCAGCGCAAGGTCGCTGTTTACGGGATGCTAAATGGTTTGGCGCAAGTCCTGCTAAAGATGACCAGTCCCGGCGTGCCTGATTTCTACCAAGGATGCGACCTCTGGGATCTCCGGCTTGTGGATCCCGATAACCGTGGACCCGTCGATTTCAGACATCGCGCTGCCTTGCTGGACGAAATCGAAAAGCGCAGCAAACAGGATCCGTTGCGTCTCGCCCGCGAGCTTGTTCAAAATTGGCACGACGGGCGCATCAAGCTTTATCTTATTTGGAGGATCCTGAATCTCCGGCGCAAGTACCCTCGAGTATTCCTCGATGGTCAATTCCTGCCGATGAAAACGAGCGGCGGAAGGAAGGTGAACCTGATAGCCTATGCGCGCCGCAGGGGAAATACTTGGATCATGACCATCGTGCCCAGATGGCTGGCTCGCTCGAAGGCGCGGCCCGCCTTAGGTAACTTGCATAGCTTTTGGCGCGGTTCGCACATCGCGCTTCCAGGGAATGCCCCACAATCCTGGCTGAACGTGCTAACCGGCGAGACTGTCAAGACAGGCCGGGTGCGACGAGTGGCGACCTTGTCCTTGCGCGATGTCTTCAAAAATCTCCCGGTTGCCGTCCTGAGCGGGGTGGGCCGCTCATCGCAAACGACTCGCGCCCAGACCTGACGGCTTAAACACAGTGGTTGCATCAACCCGCTTAGCGAAAGAGTCGATCGGTTGCGCTGTATGCAGTAGAAGCTGGATCCTGGGGGCGGTCGCAGTCCTGCCCTGCGATGAGGAGCTTAAGACGAATGGCGGAACAGCAAGCGGACGGACGAAATCGGGTTGTAATCGAGCGGGTTTCGCCGGAAATCGATTGCGGACGATTTCCGATCAAGCGCGTCGTCGGTGAAAAAGTGGTTGTCGAAGCGGATGTGTTCGCTGACGGTCATGACCAAATCGGCTGTCAGATCCTGTACGGGCGCGATGAGACGAAACTGAAGACATCTCCGATGAAGCCGCTTGGCAACGATCGCTGGCGTGGCGAGTTTTCCGTCGAGGAGCTTGGTCGATACCAGTACACAGTGGAAGGCTGGATCGATCGTTTCGAAACCTGGCGCCTGGATTTGCTGAAGCGAGTCGCGGCCGGACAGGACGTCCCTATTGAGCTGCTCCTGGGAACGGAGTTGATCGAACAAGCGGCTGCGCAAGCAACGGGCGAGGACGCGCGGCTGCTGCGCCAGTGGGCAAACAGGTTGCGGGAAGCCAAGGATAAGCCAGAAGGCGCAACCCTTGCGCTCGAAGAAGGCCTGCTCGAACTTATTCGTCGTTATCCGGTGCGGCACTTCTCGAGCCGCTTCGAGAAACGGTTGGTGGCGACGGTCGACCGCGAAAAGGCGCGTTTCTCTACCTGGTACGAAGTATTTCCGCGATCCTGCGCTCCCGAGGCTGGGCGTCACGGAACATTTCGCGATTGCGAGCTATGGCTTCCCTACATTGCTTCGATGGGGTTCGACGTGGTTTATCTTCCGCCCATTCATCCGATCGGGCATGATTTTCGCAAAGGGAAGAACAATTCGCCACACCCACAGCCCACGGATTTTGGCAGTCCTTGGGCCATCGGATCCGCCGAGGGCGGCCATAAGTCCATTCATCCGAACCTGGGCACGCTCGCAGATTTTAGGCACTTCGTGTCTGCGGCAGAAAAGCAAGGTCTTGAGGTCGCAATCGATATCGCCTTTCAGTGTGCGCCGGATCATCCTTACGTGCGCGAGCATCCGGAATGGTTTCGCAAGCGTCCGGACGGCACCATACAATATGCGGAGAACCCGCCGAAGAAGTATCAGGATATCTACCCGCTGGATTTTGAGAGCGCGGAGTGGCGCGCATTGTGGGAGGAATTGAAGAGCGTTTTTGATTACTGGATCGATCTGGGTGTGCGAGTCTTCCGCGTTGACAATCCCCATACCAAGCCTTTCTCCTTCTGGGAATGGGCGATCGGTGAGATCAAGGGGCGGCATCCCGAAGTGCTCTTCCTTGCGGAGGCATTTACCAAGCCTGCAGTCATGTATCGGCTTTCGAAGCTGGGATTTTCCCAGTCCTATACGTATTTCACCTGGCGCAACACGAAACAGGAGATCACCGAGTACTTCAACGAGCTTGTCGAGACCGAAGTGCGCGAATACTTCCGCCCGAACCTGTGGCCCAATACACCGGACATCCTTCCGGGATTTCTTCAAATCGGCAAACGTCCCGCATTCATGGTCCGGCTGATACTGGCGGCAACGCTGGGGGCGAGTTATGGAATCTATGGTCCGGCATTCGAGCTATGCGAAAACACGCCGTTCCAGCCTGGCAGCGAGGAGTACTTGAATTCCGAGAAATATGAACTCAAACACCGCGATCTGCTGTCTGCAGGAAGCTTGAGGGATTTCATCGCCCGGATTAACCAGATTCGCAAAGAAAATCCGGCGTTGCAAAGCAATCGCAGCCTGCGCTTTCATGAAACGGACAATCCGGAGCTGATCTGCTACAGCAAAACGACCGACGATCTTTCAGACGTAATCGTCGTCATCGTGAATCTTGATTGCGTCCGCGCGCAAACGGGATGGGTCGATCTCGATCTCAGTTCTCTTGGGCTGGACGCCCATCCGACATTTCAGGTTCATGACCTGCTCGGTCAAGGTGAGTATCTGTGGCATGGTTCCCGGAACTATGTTGCGCTTACGCCGGAAAGCCTTCCGTCGCATATTCTGCGTGTGCGCCGTTAGGTTCCAGGGGAGCGGTATTTCGAATGCAGCAGCTGGGCCAGGCAATCCCGGCTATCTATAAAGTCGGGGCCTTGCAATAGGCACGAAGGGAGCGCGCATGGTGGAATCGGCCCTCAGTGAATTTGACCTGTACTTGCTTGGGGAAGGCACTCATTACCGGGCCTACGAAAAGCTCGGCGCTCACCTCACGCAGAGGGATGGGCGTCGTGGCGTGCACTTTGCCGTCTGGGCGCCGAACGCGAAGCTGGTTTCTGTGATCGGAGAATTCAACGATTGGAATCCTCAAGCAAACAGCATGCGCGCGAACTCGGCGGGCGTTTGGGAGGGCTTCGTACCCGATATCGGTCAAGGGGCCATCTACAAATACCACATCGAATCGCGCTTTTCCGATTATAAGGTCGACAAGGCGGATCCCTATGGGTTCGCCGCAGAGATTCGCCCGCAGACAGCTTCTCGTGTGTGGAATCTGGAGGACTATTCCTGGCATGACGATTCCTGGATGACGAACCGGGCAAATAAGAATGGCCTTGGTTCTCCCATTTCCATTTACGAAGTGCACCTGGGTTCCTGGAGGCGCGTGCCGGAGGAAGGCAACCGCTGGCTGAGCTACCGGGAGCTCGCGCCACTTTTGGCCAGTTACGTCCACGACGCCGGTTTCACTCATGTCGAGTTGCTTCCGATCATGGAACATCCCTTCGACGGTTCGTGGGGATACCAGACGACCGGGTACTTCGCTCCCACCAGCAGGTTCGGAACACCCGCCGATTTCATGTACCTGGTGGACTATCTTCATCAGCAGCAAATCGGCGTGATTTTGGATTGGGTCCCGGCACATTTTCCCAGGGATGAAGCCGGGCTCGCTTACTTCGACGGATCGCATCTTTATGAGCACGCCGATCCCCGGCAAGGGGAACAACCGGACTGGAACACCTTCGTCTTCAACTACGGCCGCAACGAGGTCCAGAACTTTCTGACCGCCAACGCGCTATTCTGGCTGGACAAGTACCACGTCGACGGTCTTCGGGTCGATGCCGTGGCTGCAATGTTGTATCTCGACTACGGGCGCCGCGAAGGCCAGTGGGTCCCGAACCGCTACGGCGGAAAGGAAAACATCGACGCCATCCATTTACTGCGGGCGCTCAACGAGCACGTCTATGCCGCCTTCCCGGATGTGACGATGATTGCTGAAGAATCGACTTCCTGGCCGCAGGTGTCCCGGCCTACCTACGTCGGCGGGCTTGGCTTCGGCCTCAAGTGGAACATGGGCTGGATGCACGACACGTTGAATTACATGTCACTGGATCCCGTGTTTCGCAACTTCCATCAGAACGAGATCACCTTCAGCCTGGTCTATGCCTTCGCTGAAAATTTTGTACTGCCCTTCTCGCACGATGAAGTCGTTTACGGCAAGGGTTCCATGTTGCGCAAGATGCCGGGCGATGATTGGCAGAAGTTTGCGAATTTGCGACTTCTCTACGGTTATATGTTCGGCCATCCCGGCAAGAAGCTCCTATTTATGGGCAACGAATTCGGCCAGTGGTCGGAGTGGAATCACGACGCAAGCCTCGACTGGCATCTAGTCAAGGAACCGTTTCATGCCGGACTCAAGCAGTGGGTTCGCGATCTCAACATTCTGTATCGCGGCCAGCCCTTGCTGCACGAGCTGGATTTCAATCCCGCGGGTTTCGAGTGGGTGGACTGCAAAGATTCTCAAAGGAGCATCATTAGCTTCCTTCGGCGCGGGCGAAATGCAAATGACCAGCTGCTTTTCGTGTGCAATTTTACTCCGGTCGTCCGTCAGAATTATCGCGTAGGCGTTCCCTTGGACTGCTACTGGAAGGAAATCTTAAACAGCGACGCTGCTTTGTATGGCGGCTCCGGCCAGGGGAACTTCGGCGGCTTGCCGGCAACTCCGCTTCCGATTCACGGCCGGCCTTTCTCATTAAGTATGACCCTTCCTCCTCTGGGAATTGTTGTCTTCCAGCCAGAACCTCATAACGTGGCGGGAAGCGCGAGGAAATAGCACATGGCAAAAAAGCTGGGTAGTGCAGCGGATCCGCTCTGGTACAAAGACGCAATTATCTATGAGCTGCACGTCCGCGCTTTCAAAGACAGCAACGGCGATGGTATCGGTGATTTTCCGGGCCTGATTCAGAAAATGGATTATCTGCAAAGTCTGGGCGTCACCTGCCTGTGGCTGTTGCCTTTCTTCCCATCTCCGCTCAAGGACGACGGCTACGACATCGCCGACTATCTGAACGTGCATCCGATGTACGGCTCGATCGAGGATTTTCGCGCCTTGCTTGCGGCCGCTCACGAGCGTGACTTGCAAGTAATGATCGAGTTGGTCGTGAATCACACCTCCGATCAACATCCCTGGTTTCAAGCGGCCCGTCAGGCTCCGCCGGGATCCCCCGAACGCGACTTTTATGTGTGGAGCGATACGGAAGAGAAATACAAGGACGCTCGAATCATTTTTTCGGACACCGAGAGGTCCAACTGGACCTGGGATCCGGTAGCCAAGCAATACTACTGGCACCGCTTCTTCTCCCACCAGCCGGATCTGAACTATGACAACCCCAGAGTTGTCGCGGAAGTTCTCAAGGTGATGTGTTACTGGCTGGACATGGGGGTTGATGCCCTGCGCGTGGATGCGATTCCGTATTTGGTCGAGCGCGACGGCACCAGTTGCGAGAATCTGCCGGAAACTCACGAGGTGATCAAGACGCTGCGGCGCGAGATTGACGCCGACTATTCAAGCCGTGTGCTCCTGGCCGAAGCCAACCAGTGGCCCACCGACGTTCGCCCTTACTTCGGCAACGGCGACGAATGCCACATGGCGTTTCATTTTCCGCTGATGCCGCGCATCTACATGGCGTTGCGCCAGGAAGACCGGCTGCCGATCACCGACATCATTCAGCAAACTCCGGACATCCCCGACACTTGTCAATGGGGTCTTTTCCTGCGAAATCACGATGAGCTGACGCTCGAGATGGTCACCAAGGACGAGCGCGACTACATGTACATCGCCTACAGCGCAGATCCTCGAATGCGCATTAACCTCGGCATCCGTCGGCGCCTGGCTCCGTTGGTGGACAATAATCGCAGGAGGATCGAGCTGCTCAATAGCCTGCTGCTTTCCTTTCCCGGCACGCCCATCATCTACTACGGCGATGAAATCGGAATGGGAGACAATATTTACCTTGGCGATCGCAATGGCGTGCGCACTCCAATGCAGTGGAATGCGGACCGCAATGCGGGGTTTTCCACGGCTACTCCGGCCCGTCTGTACAGCCCGGTGATCATGGATCCGGTTTTGGGATATGAAGCGGTCAACGTAGAAGCTCAGCAAGGCGATGCATCTTCGCTGCTGAGCTGGATGCGAAACATGATCGCGCTGCGAAAACTGTTCAGCGTGTTCGGCCGCGGCAACATCGAGTTCCTGAACCCTTCGAACCGCAAAGTGCTGGCCTATCTGAGGACCTATGGCGAAGAACAGGTTCTTTGCGTTGCCAATCTTTCTCGTTTCGCGCAGCCCGTCGATCTGGATTTGTCGAAGCTGGAGGGCATGGTTCCGATCGAGATGCTGGGGTATGTGGAGTTTCCCTCCATCGAGCGCCAGCCTTACCGCCTGACCTTGGCTCCCTACAGTTTCCTGTGGCTGGAATTGCAGCGGAAGGCCGATCCCACCGAGACCGCTGTGGATCTGGCTGACCAGGCGCCGCTTGACGTGACCGCGGGATGGGCAAGCATATTTCAAGGCATGGGCCGCAAACGTCTGGAGACGGTGAACCTCCCCGACTATCTTCCGCAGCAACGCTGGTTCGCAGCGAAGGCACGCGCTATCAAGTCGACGCGAATCATCAACTGGGCGCCCATAAAGGAGCCACATTCTGCCTTGGCGCTGGTCGAGGTCCAGTTCGAAAGCGGGGAGCCCGAGGTGTACCAGGTGCCGCTGGCAATCACCTTGGGAGCAGCCGCAAACGAATTGCGGCGCATCGCACCCAGCGCAATCATCGCCTCGGTCTTGTCGGCGAAGACCGACGGCCTGTTGCACGACGGAGTGTACGACGACAACGTATGCCTGGAATTGCTCTCGCTGGTTGGAAACGGCGGCGAGTTACGCGCGAGCGACGGGCGCGTCATTCGGGGTGTGCCGGGTAGGGTCTTTCAAGAGATCCGCGGTTCAGCCGAGACGCCGTTGCCTGTGCGGCGCAGCACGGCAGAACAAAGCAATACTTCTATTATGTACGGCGACCGCTTCATATTGAAGCTGTTCCGCCGCCTGCAGCCAGGAGTGAATCCGGATGCCGAGATCGGGCGACATCTCACCGAGAAAACAACCTTCGATCGGATTCCTCCTTTCGCCGGTTCTATGGAACTCAAGCCGGCCACGGACGATGGCAAGGCTACGATTCTGACAATGTTGCAAGGCTTGGTGGCGAATGAAGGCGACGGGTGGAAATGGACCGTCGAAGAGCTCGACCGCTACTTCGAGACCTCCGCACCGGTTCCATTTCCAGAGAACGCGAGCGCTGAGCTGGGGGATCCGCTAGAGCTCTCCGAGCATTCGGTCTCACAGGTGGCGCGAGACCATTTGGGCATCTATCTCGATGCCGCCTCGACGCTCGGGCGGCGAACCGCCGAACTTCACTTGGCGCTGGCCGCGCCGTCGGACGATCCGGCATTCGCGCCCGAACCGTTGACGTCGGAGAATTTCCAGACCGTACTGTCCGATTTTCACCAGCACGCGTCCCGCGTGCTCGACGTGCTGAAAGAGCGCGTGCCGTTCTTGCCGGACGAAGTCGTCGAAATTGCAGCTACCGTCCTCAGTCGGCGCCGTCGTATTCTGGATTACTTCGGGGCGCTGAAATCAACTAGCTTTCGGACCCAGCGAATTCGAATTCACGGAGATTACCATTTAGGCCAAGTGCTGCGAGTTAAGACGGATTTCGTGATCCTGGATTTTGAAGGCGAACCGGCCCGCCCGCTCGAGTATCGCCGCTCGAAACAGTGCCCTCTTAAGGATGTGGCTGGCATGCTGCGATCTTTCAGCTATGCTGCCTACGCGAGCCTGATCAATTATTCCGCACGCCATTCTGAGGATCTCACCAGATTAGAGCCGTGGGCTCAGCTGTGGGAGCGATCGGCGGCGGCAGCCTTTTTGCGTGCCTATCGCGAAACCGCCCAGGGCGCGGAGTTTCTGCCAGTTGATACTTCAGATTTTCATAAGCTCCTGGATGTGTTTCTCCTGGAGAAGGCGCTCTATGAAGTACTCTATGAACTGAACGCCCGTCCCGCATGGGTCCGCATCCCCCTAATGGGAATTATGTCGCTTCCACTATGAATCGTTTTTGCTGAAAGGCTGCCGCAATTCGCTTGCGCGGCCTGACCAAGGATCAAGGACAGGCGCCCGTTCTTTGCTGCTGAAAATCGGGTCCAGAGGGTTGAACAGTGGAAGTCGAACCCATCTCCGAGCAAGTAGAGGAAAAAATCGAACAAGTTGATAGCGCCGACCTGGTGGTGGGCGTTCTTGCGGAACTCGATCCAGAGGGTCTGGCGGCGGTATGCGACGCCTTGCGAATGCTTCCTGGATCTCCGCGCGTTGCGGTGCTGCAGGATGATCGCGCAACCAATCCTGGTCAAAGCAATGTACAGGCAACCGAACCGAGTGCTTCTCTATGTCACCTGGTTCGCTGGCCGCTATCAGGGTCGGGCACTCCGGATACGCCGATCGCCGGCATGGCCGCAGCCTATCAATCGCTATTTGCAGCCAGTGAAAAGTTCGGCGCCCGAGCTTGCTGCGTCATCGTCTCCAAGCTCGAAGCTGCCACGCCGGGATGGGTTCGCGAGCTGGCGCAGCCGCTTGTCGAAAGAGATTTCGATCTGGTCCTGCCGAATTACGCTCGGCGCAAATTCGAGGGGTTGCTAAACAGCAGCATTATCTCTCCGCTCATGCGCTGTCTGTATGGAAAGCGAATCCACAATCCGATGGGGCCCGATTTAGGGCTTTCGCGACGGCTGTTCCAGAAGATGCTCGCAGCAGAACGAACTGCCGGGGGCGGAGGGAACCGCGTGCATTCGTTCGCCTCCGTTACACCGGCGGCTCTGTGCGAGAATCTGCAGGTTTGTGAGGTCCATCTCGCAGCGCGCGTCTACCCGCCGACGGATTGGATGAACATCAGTTCCCTGCTGGCCCAGATCCTAAGCCCCATTTTTCTGGACATGGAACGAAACGCCGCATGCTGGCAAAGAATGCGTCCTGCGGTCTCAGTGCCCGCGATCGGTGAGCCTGTTCTGGTATCCCAAGACACCGGAACTGTGGATATCAGCCGCATGATGGAATCGTTCCAGCTGGGAGTTCGCGACCTTCAGGAGATCTGGGGGCTGGTGCTTCCGCCCTCTACGCTGCTCGAACTCAGGAAGCTCGCGCGTCTGCCATCCGAACAATTTCGCATGCCCGACGAATTGTGGGTTCGCATTGTCTATGACTTTGCGCTCGCCCATCGCCTTCGCACCATCAATCGCGATCACCTGCTCAAGTCGATGACGCCGTTGTACCTGGCTTGGGTCTCCTCTTATGCACATGATTTGGATACTGCCGGAAGGACAGCATTGGAAGAGAGGCTCGAACGTTTATCCGTCGCATACGAATCCGGCAAGACTTACCTTGTGTCCCGATGGCGCTGGCCGGACCGATTCAACCCCTAGTTCTCTGGGAGCTGTAACGGAGGTATTTATGTGGAGTCAAATCAAGCAACAACTGGCTGAGTCCACCGCGCGATTCCTGACCAGATTCGCAAGCCTGCTGCCGGGACTCGCGGCGCTGATCGTGGCGTTGCTGATCTCGATGGTAGTAGGTTGGATTCTTGCGGCTGTCGTGCGGCGGTTGCTCTCCAGCATGCAGTTTGACACCCGCCTGGCCCGCTGGGGCTTTCCATCTGTGGCTGAGTGGTCGCCCATGAAGAGCCCCACGTTGCTGGTATCGAGAGCGATCGCAGCTTTGGTTATCCTTACTGGATTTCTTATCGGCATTGCGGCCGTCGATGCTGACTGGACCACTCAGCTCGCACGAAGCGTCGTCGCCTATATTCCCAACATGCTCGGCGCCGCGCTGGTCTTAGTAGTCGGCAGTGTTGTCGCTCGCTTTCTTGCACGAAGCGTGCTGATTGGAGCCGTTAACCTGAACCTGCACTACGCGCGTCTGCTGAGCCTGGGCGTGAAATGGATGGTGGTTGTGCTGGCCGTGGCGATGGCCCTTGAGCACCTGAGAATTGCTCCTGGCATTGTTAAGCTTGCTTTCGGCATTCTGTTTGGAGGGATTGTGATTACGCTGGCGCTCGCGGTTGGCCTGGGCTCGAAGGACTTGGTTACCAAGTCGCTCGAACGAGACGCCCAAAAAGCTTCCGGCGATAAGCTGGAAGAACCGTTTCGTCACATATAGCTCGGGCAGCAAACCGCGAAGTTGAGCTTCGTTCTTTTATTGCTTTATACGCGCCGGCGCGCATTGCCTGGTCTTTGCTGCTCCTGGCGAGTAGAAGCAGTTCCGCGAGCAGCCCGCGCACAGCGGGAGGCAGTTGCGCCGAAAAATAGTTTGCGCTCACATGCTCCTTTGCTGCCCGAGAGTGACTCCTCCTTGGTTGTCACCCAGTTCCTTTTCTTCCGTTTTTGGTCGACATTTATGTTGATACGGGCGCCCAGACCCGAAAGCCGCTCTTGTTTTCGGCGCAGTCAAGGCTCTGGCGGCGCTCTCGCTGTTTGGTGTTGCCGACCGCGCCACCTACATGCAGCGGACCAATCGCAATTCCGCGATTCGCTGGGAAACCAAGTTCGGCGGCACGCCCGAAGAAAAGCCCGCAGTGTACCGCTAGGCGGATAATATTTTGCCCGACGTCCCGAAAATCAAAGCGCCGCTGCTGGTTCTATGGGGCGAAGAAGATCCGCAGGTGCCGCCGTACGAATCTTTCCAGCTGTTCGCCGCGTTGAAAAAGTACAACAAGACGTTCGTGTCCTTCAGCTTACGCGCATGAAGGCCACGGATTTTCCCAGCCCGAACACCAATTGGACGCCCTGCATAAGGAGGACGAATTCCTGCGCAGATATTTGCTGTCGCCCGTCGGACAGAGCAGCACTTCCACGGACGAGATTCCGTTGGGCCAGAAATAGAGACCGAAAGCACGACGAAACGAGCGCCGACTTTCAAGATCGGACAGTACGCGAGGCTTGCCCGGAGTTGGTAAACGGTGCAACCGTCCGGGACCGTCTTCGTCTAAGAACGCGTGGGACAGCCGGCGCTCGGTTTGATCTGCTCTTTGCCTCAGGCGACCATCGCGTGCGTGAGGTTTTCCCGTGTGCGTTTTGGGGTGGAAGGCGTTAAAATTGCTGCGGCGGTGGCCGCGCTTGCGGGCAAGTTACTTTCGCGCTCGAAATCTCTCGCTAGCCAAATCGCGGATGAAGTCCTACCGTCTTTCTTTGATCATCGCCAGGATTGATACCGCAAAGGAGAAACATTCGTGGCCGAAAATGTATCGCATCACGCGCTGGGCGATCGCGCAGCATTTCAACTTGCTAACGTAACTAAGACTCCGCCGCAGTATGGAGCGATCACTCCGCGATGGCTGGTCCGCCTGCTGGACTGGAAGCCTCTGGAGGCCGGTACCTTGCGCGTCAATCGGGTGGTGGATGGCAAGGCGGTGGAAGTCGTCTGCGGGCAAAAGGACGAGAAGGCATTGCCTGAAACGTACGTGGAGTACGAAGAAAAGCCGCGCGAGTACACCTTGAGCGCGATTTCCGCCGTGCTCGACGTGCAAACGCGTGTCTCCGATCTTTACAGCAATCCTTACGACCAGGTTCGCGAACAACTTCGCTTGATGATCGAAAACGTTAAGGAACGGCAGGAAGGCGAACTGATCAACAACAGCGATTACGGCCTGCTGAAAAATGTTCCGGCCAGTCAGCGAATCCAGGCGCGCAAGGGCGCTCCGACGCCGGATGATCTCGACGAGCTGCTGACCAAAGTTTGGAAAGAGCCGTCTTTCTTTCTGGCGCATCCGCGCGCGATTGCCGCGTTCGGCCGCGAATGCACGCGCCGCGGCGTCCCGCCTCCGACCGTCACGCTGTTCGGGACGCCATTCGTTACCTGGCGCGGAGTTCCGTTGATCCCGACGGACAAGCTGCAAGTGGACGGCGGCGGAAAGACGAAGGACACAGGCGGAAAGACGAACATCCTGCTGCTGCGCGTGGGGGAAAAGAAACAGGGCGTGATTGGTTTGTTCCAGCCCGGATTGCCTGGCGAACAAACTCCTGGTCTCTCCGTGCGCTTCATGGGAATCAGCAGCAAAGCGCTCGCTTCGTACCTGATTTCGCTGTACTGCTCCGCGGCCGTGCTGGTGGACGACGCGATTGCGGCGCTAGAAGATGTCGAAGTCGGACACTACCATGAGTATAAGTGAGAACGAGAAAAGCGCGCGGCGCCTAGTGAACGATGGAGCTGGGCAGGACTTGACGGGTAAACTGCAAGCGCCTCCTGCCGGTCTGCCCGATCCCGAAGTGCTGGCGCGCCTGGCGAACGAGTTTTTCACCGCTCTTCCGGCCGCGCATACCGTGGTCCCGGGCACGCCTTACTCGACAGAAGCCGCGCGTGGCCCTCAAGCATCGAGCGTGGGAACAGATCTGGTGGAGTATTCCGCCAGCCCGACAGATTCGATTCCAAGCGAAGCGCAACTTCGTGCGCTACCATCCACGCTTTCGGCCGCCGACTCCTATGCGCAAGTTCTTGCCGGGCCAAACGCCATGCCGAGCGGATTTCCCGGCGGCGTGGATGCCACGCATTTCACGGGACCTGCGTCGCTTTCCTTTCTTGAAGATATCAGGCCGCTCGTTTCTTACTCCCGTGTGCCCCTGCCCATCGCGGATTATGCGACAGCGATCAAAATTCCGAGCGAGTCCGAGCTTCGCGCTCTGGCGAATGGTTTTTCCTCGACAGCAGTGCCAGGGGTGCCAGAGTCCACGATTGACCTTGCTGCGCCGCAGGTTTCGGGCGTGGGCATGCAACCGGGCGCTTCAGAACAATCCGTTGGCTATTCATTCCTGAACGAAATTCGGCAACTGGTCCCCGCCGGTACGGTCCCTGCGCCAATCGCCACAGAGGGGCTTCCGGCTCTTTCCTTGTCTTCGCAACCATTCGATGTGCAGGCTATCCGCCGCGACTTTCCGATACTGCAGGAGCGCGTCCACGGAAAACCCCTCATTTGGCTCGACAACGCGGCGACGACGCAAAAGCCGCAAAGCGTGATTGACCGGCTCAGCCATTTCTATTCCCACGAGAATTCCAACATTCACCGCGCCGCGCACGAGCTGGCCGCGCGAGCCACCGACGCGTACGAAGCCGCGCGTGAAAAAGTCCGCCGCTTCCTCGATGCCTCATCCGTGCGTGAAATCATTTTCGTTCGCGGTGCCACCGAAGGTGTCAATTTGGTGGCGCAAAGCTGGGGCCGCCAGAATATTCAAAAGGACGATGAGATTGTCATCACCTGGCTGGAGCACCACGCCAACATCGTTCCCTGGCAAATGCTGTGTGCTGAAAAGGGCGCACGGTTGCGCGTCGCACCGGTGGATGATTCCGGGCAAGTGATTCTGGACGAATACCAGAAGCTTCTGGGGCAACGAACCCGGCTGGTGGCGTTCGCGCAGGTTTCGAACGCCCTCGGCACGGTAACACCTGCGCAGGAAATGATCGAGATGGCGCATCGCTACGGCGCCAAGGTGCTGCTCGACGGAGCGCAAGCCGTATCGCACATGCAAACCGACGTGCAAAGCTTCGACTGCGACTTCTATGTTTTTTCCGGCCACAAAATGTTTGCGCCGACGGGGATCGGCGTCGTCTTCGGCAAGTTGGATATTCTGGAGAACACGCAGCCGTGGCACGGCGGCGGCAACATGATTCAGGACGTGACGTTTGAAAAGACGACCTATCAGCCAGCGCCAGGCCGTTTTGAAGCGGGCACCGGCAATATCGCCGACGCCGTTGGCCTGGGTGCCGCCATTGATTACCTCGAGCGCGTGGGCATGGTGAATATTTCGCGCTACGAACACGATTTGTTGCTTTACGCCACGGAAAAGCTGCTGCGTATTCCGGGCCTTCGCTTGATCGGCACGGCCCGCGAGAAAGCGGGGGTCATGTCTTTCGTGCTGGACGGTTTCCGATCGGAGGATGTTGGCGCAGCGCTGAACCGTCAGGGGATCGCCGTGCGCGCGGGCCATCACTGCGCGCAACCGATTCTGCGCCGCTTGGGCGTGGAGAGCACGGTGCGGCCTTCGCTTGCTCTGTACAACACCTGCGAGGAGATCGATGCGCTGGTGTCCGCGATTTGGAACCTGAAACAGGGTCACACTTCGCTGTAGCGGTTCACGCCGAAGACTTTATCCCGCGAATCCCGTTCAATTCGACAGGGTGCCACGACGCTGAAAGCAGAGCTATGTGGCTTTTTTGCAATAAGATACACAGCTACAGGCAATGCACAATGCGGTGCGCGTGCGATGATAGCAGGTTGCGGGCCTCCGGTCCGCGGACTCATATAACTTGGGACTAGTATAAATGGATTATTGAACGAGGCTAGAGGCTGTGCCAGTGTCCGACACACGTGTTTTGTGTGCAGATGTTGGCTTTCAGGGAGGCCGTGGTTATGGCGGTTTCAAGTCCGAGTATCCAGAGTGCTCGTTTTGCGGCGACCACAGGCGCCAGTTTCTACGACAAGCTGAACTCGGTGTGGCACGAGCGCGCGTTGCAAATCTTTATGGTTATCGTGCTGGCGCATTGGGCTGAGCATCTGTTTCAGGCGTATCAGATTTATGTGATGGGTTGGCCGCGGCCAAAGGCTAACGGGCTGATCGGGCTGTGGTATCCGTGGCTGATCAAATCCGAAGTGCTGCACTACGGCTACGCGCTTTTCATGCTGGTCGGGCTGTGGGTGCTGCTCAAGGGGTTCAGCGGAAGAGCGCACACATGGTGGTTGATCGCACTGGTGATTCAGTTCTGGCACCACATTGAGCATCTGCTGCTGATCACGCAGGCGACCTTGCATCACAATTTGTACGGCCGGCCTGTACCGATGAGCGTGCTGCAATTCTTCTTCCCGCGCGTCGAGCTGCATCTTTTCTACAATTCGATCGTGTTCATTCCCATGGTGATTGGGATGTACTACCACATGTTCCCGCCCGAGGAAGAGGCGAACCACGATACTTGCACGTGCGCCTGGAACAAGAGCGCGAACAAGGCTGAAGCGCAGGCTGCGTGATTTCGGGTTTCTGTCTGGCGTCGGGAGCCCGCACGGTGATTCCATCCGGGTGGCGTATTCGAAGTTTATTTGGGACGCGGATCGCGCGGGCACAAGTGAGCACAGTCGTTTCCGTGCTCGCATGCGTTCCTGCATTGCTTGCATCTGGGTGCCGCAAGCCGGTCGAGCCACAGTCGGCGATCGCGATCGAGTACGAAATCAGTCCTCAGCCAGTCCGGGTTGGTCCTGTTGCGGTTACCGTGAAATTACGCGACGCTGCGGGCGAGCCCGTGCCGGGAGCGCGCGTCCATCTTGAGGCGGACATGTCGCATCCGGGCATGGCGCCTGTGTCTGGCGAAGTTCGCGAAGCCGCGCCGGGGCAATACCAGGGCTCGCTGGAATTTGCGATGCCCGGCGATTGGGCGGTGCTGATTCATGTTACGCTGCGCGACGGTCGCAAGCTGGAGCGCCAGGTGAGCGTTGCGGGCGTTACCGCGAACTAGGCTACGTTGTCGAATCCCACGCACAATCCGTCCATCGCTGCTGAGCCACCTCCGTTCGATTTAATGCGAGTGCCGGGACTGCGGCGATTGTTCCACTGGCGTCATTTGCGCACGGCGCTGCAGATTCCGCTGCTCATTGTCAGCGTGGCAATGATCCTGGATGGATTGCTGGGACCGTCGCTCGCACCGAAAAACCTGGCCACGACCCTGAGTTGGGTGCATTTTCGCGGGGCGCTGGTGCTGGTGCTGCTGTGCGCGGGGAATTTTTTCTGTTTGGCTTGTCCGTTTATGCTGCTGCGCAACGTAGCGCGGCGATTTTTCCGTCCGCGGCTGAATTGGCCGCAGAAATTACGCAACAAGTGGCTGTCGGTGGGGCTGTTTGCGCTGATTCTATTTTGCTACGAGGAATTTAGTTTGTGGTCTTCGCCTTGGTGGACTGCGTGGCTAATCGTAGGATATTTTCTGACGGTGCTGGTCGTGGATGGTGTGTTCAAGCACGCGTCGTTTTGTAAATTTGTTTGTCCTATCGGGCAATTTAATTTCGTGGCGTCCACGATTTCTCCGCTGGAAGTGAAGGTGCGCGATTTGGATGCATGCGACTCGTGCGGGACCAAGGATTGCATCCGCGGCAGGCGCGCGCCTGGCCCCGAGCTGGTGGTGATCCAGCGCGGATGCGAACTTGCGCTGTTCCAGCCGCTGAAAGTGGGAAATATGGATTGCACTTTCTGCCTGGACTGCGTGCACGCTTGCCCGCATGACAACATTGGAATATTGAGCCGCATGCCTGCGAGCGAATTGATGGTTGATCCACGGCGCTCGGGGATTGGACGTTTTTCGCAGCGCACGGATGTGGCGGCGCTGGCGATCGTATTTAGTTTTGGCGCGTTGCTGAATGCGTTTGGGATGGTTAGTCCGGTATATGCGTTGGAGAGCTGGCTTGCCGGAATTTTGCATGTGAACAGCAAAGCACCGGTCTTGGGCGTGCTGTTCGCTTTGTTCCTCGTGCTGGAGCCGGCGCTGTTGCTGGGACTGGCTGCATGGCTCACGCAAATTCTTGGGGGCAGCCAGCGCGCGCTGGTGCCGCTCGCGGTGCGGTATACCTATGGCTTGGTGCCGCTTGGATTTGGGATGTGGCTGGCGCATTACAGTTTTCACTTTTTGACGGGGCTGTACACGGTGCTGCCGGTTGCGCAGAGCGCTGCGTCGCGCATGGGCTGGAGTTTGTTCGGCTCGCCACGCTGGACTTTGTTGGGAATTCCGATGCGCTACGTGCAACCGCTGGAGATTGGATTTTTGGTGTTGGGGCTTGCGGGATCACTGCTGGTGATTCACCAATTGGCGGAAAGCGACTGCGCCGGGCGTCCGCTGCGGGCTTTTGCGCCGTGGGCCGCGGTGTCGGTGGTGTTATGGATCGCGGCGATGTGGATGATGTTTCAGCCGATGGATATGCGCGGAACTTTTTTGGCGGGATAGCGGGACTGCAAGCTTTTTAGGCGTGCCACGGCACAGCGATGAATATCTTTCACAATCCGCGCGGAACGTTCTGGCGCAAGCTCCTGTTGCTGGTCGTACTGCTGGTCGCCAGTTCCCCGCTGCGCGCGCACAATGGGCCGCCATTTCCTATCATTTCTGATAAGCGCGTGGGGCCGGTGGTGGTTTCGTTGTGGACTCATCCGGACGTGGGTACGGGATTGTTCTACGTGATCGTGGATGCGCCGCCGGGAGGCGCGATTCCGCCGGATTTGAAAATTGAGATTGGCGTGAGGCCGGTGACGGGACGTCTGGCAGAAGTAATTTACCCGACGCAGCTGGAAAGGATGCGCGGGCAAGTACAATACAGAACCGAAGCGCAGTTTGATCAACAGGAGTTGTGGCAGGTGCGGCTGATCGTGAAGAGTTCCGCGGGCGACGGCCAGGCGTCGGCGGATGTGGAAGTGACTCCGCCGGGTCTGGGGCGCTGGGATCTGTTGATGTTTTCGCTGCCGTTTCTGGGCGTGGGATTCCTGTGGTTTCATGTGATGATGCGCAAGCGACAATACCGGAAAAGCCAGCCGCAGAAGGTGTGAGGTTGATGTTCCACGCGCTCTTACAATTTGCGTGTCCATGGTATTGCGTGCCGGATGGATTGCGGCGCTCGTCTTGCAGCTGCGTGGGCGATGTAGGCGACGGCGCTGCGCGCGCGGCTTCGCCGCGTTGCTTTCAAACGGCCGTGGCACTTTGTCTTTGCATAATGGCTGTGAGCTTGGCGGGGTGCGGGGCCGGCGGCAGGTTGCCTGACAAATCATCGAAGGAATACGCCGAAGTTGTCTCCGCGTTTTACACGGGACTGGCCGCGCTGCAGGTAGGCGACGACGTTACCGCCGAGAGCAAACTCGCTCAGGTGACGCAGCTGGCGCCGGGCGAGCCGGCTGGGTGGGCTAACTGGGGCGTGCTGGCGTTTCGTCAGCGAAATTTTGACTCGGCGTCGCAGAGATACGAGCGGGCGCGCGGTCTCGCATCGAAGAACGATCAAATCTATTACTTGCTGGGGATTCTGCAGAGCACTCGTGGGAATTCCAAGGAAGCGATTGCGGATTGGCGCAAGGCCGTCGCGCTCAATCCGCAAAACTATCGCGCGGCGTATCAGCTGGCGCAGGAAGTAGAGCGCGAGGGTGGTACGGGCAGCGACGCGGAGTTTGAATCGCTGATCCAGAATATTCTGAGGGCCCAGCCGGATAATCTGGCGGCTCTGCTGGAACTGGCGCGCGCGGCTGCGAAACGCGGTGATGCGGCTACGCTGCAAACGGCGCTCGCGCAAATCAGCGCGCGAGCCTCGCAGTGGCCGCCGGAAGTGCAGCAGCCGCTTGCCGCTTTGCAGGCTGCAGCGGGCGGCGGGGACATGCATGCCGCCGCGACGCGAACAACTTTCTTGCGTAACACTTTGATGCGCGTTGCTGAATTCCGGGAAAGCCTGGCTGTACTGCAGGCGGCGCCCGGCGAAGAGGCTGAGCCTTTCACTCATTTCCTGCGATTGCAGCCGCCGGTCTTCGTTCCTGCGCCTGCGGATTTGGCGCTGACGTTTGCGCCGCAGCCGCTCGCGATTGCAGGCGTGACGAAGCGCTGGGAATGGATTGGCGCTGTGTCACTGGGCAGCGCTGGACCCCCTGCCGTCGTCCAAGCGAATGGCCGCGAAGTGCACGTTTCCACGGGCGCGACATTTCCGTTTCCTGGCGGTCCTGCCGGAACTGCGCCGCTGCCCGAAGGAATTTTGCCGATTGATTTCAACTACGACTTCCACAATGACCTCGTGCTCGCCGGCACCGGCGGCCTGCGCCTGATGCGGCAGGACAATCCGAAACAGTTTACGGACGTGACGCCGCAAGCGAAATTGCCCAAAGCGGTGACCAGCGCCCACTACACGGGCGCGTGGGCGGTGGACGTCGAAGCGGACGGCGATCTGGATATTGTGCTGGGCGCCAAGGAAGGGCTGCCGCTCGTTTTGCGAAACAATGGCGACGGAACTTTCACGCCGATTCATCCGTTTCCGGGCGTCACGGGCCTGCGCGCGTTTGCCTGGGCGGATCTTGACAGCGACGGGAATCCCGACGCCGCGCTGCTGGATGGCGCGGGCCGTCTTCATGTTTTTCATAATGAGCGGCAAGCGCAATTCCGCGAGTTGCCGTTGCCTGCCAACTTTCCGTTGGTCAAGGCTCTCAGCATTGCGGATGTTGATGACGATGGTGTTCTCGATCTACTCGCGGTGCAAGCGGACGGCGCGATTGTACGGATTTCGGATCCGCATGAAGGCACGGCGCTGGATGTCGCCGAGATTGCGCGCGTTCCCGCTGGAACGGGCGTTCCCGATTATCTCAGCGGCGAAGTGCGCTTGCGCGTCGCCGATCTCGATAACAATGGCGCGATGGATTTGTTTCTGACTGCGGCTTCGTCGGATACCAGCCGCAATTCCTTCGCTACGTTGATTTGGCTCGCCGACGAAAAAGGTAAATTTGTCTTGCTCGAGCATCCGTTTGGACAGTCGCAGGGTCCCGCGCTGGTTTCTGACGCGGCGGATCTCACCGGTGACGGCCGGCTGGATCTACTCGCACTCACTGCCGACGGACAGCCGCTGCAGGCCGTCAATCACGGATCGAAAAATTATCATTGGCAAGTCGTGCGGCCTCACGCCAAGCAAGCTGTCGGCGATCAGCGCATCAATCCATTTGGCGTGGGTGGTGAGATAGAGATTCGCTCGGGCCTGCTGCTGCAGAAGCAGCCCATCACCGGACCGCAAGTACATTTTGGTTTGGGAAATCAGACCAGCACGGACGTCGTGCGCGTGGTGTGGCCCAACGGCACGGTGCGCGCGGAGTTTGGCGTGGCGGCGGATACGGAAGTGGTGACGGAACAGCGGCTGAAGGCATCTTGTCCGTTCCTTTTCGCATTCAACGGAAAAGGCATGGAGTTCACAAAGGATGCGGTGCCGTGGGGCTCGGCGATCGGGCTACGGATTAATACGATTGGCACGGCGCGCGTCGAGACGACCGGAGAATGGTACAAGATCCGGCGCGACCAGCTCGTCCCACACGACGGCTACTACGATCTGCGCGTCACGGCGGAACTTTGGGAAGTGTATTACTACGATTATCTGGCGCTGATGACCGTGGACCATCCGGTGGGAACAGAGATTTTCGTGGATGAACGCTTTTCGATTCCGCCGCCGCAATTGAGCGTCACCACTGTTGCCACACCTCATAAGATTGCGCGCGCGATTGATGACAACGGCAAAGATGTTACCGCTATTGTCGATACTCTGGACGGAAAAGCGCTGGATGATTTTGGACGCGGACAATATCAAGGCATCACGCGCGATCATTATCTGGAAATTGATCTGGGCGATGACGCACCGAAGAGCGGCCCGCTGTATTTGATCGCGCAAGGCTCGATTCACGATACGGAGTCGTCGTTGAATGTGGCGATCACGCAAGGGCACCGTTGGCGCGCGCAGGGCATGAGCATTGAAGTGCCCGACGGGCATGGCGGCTGGGTGACGGCGCAATCGAATTTGGGTTTTCCCGCAGGGCGGAAAAAAACTGTGCTGTTCAATCTCACGCATGTCTTCCGCGCGGACACGCCGCGCCGTGTGCGCATCCGCACGAACCTGGAAATTTATTGGGACTGCATCGAATGGGCGCAGGGCATGCCGGACGCTCCGCTGAAAACGACACGCCTGGCACCGAACTACGCGGACCTGCATTATCGCGGATACTCCAGCATCAGCCGGCCGGATTCCGGCGCGCCGGAAGTGCCGGATTACAACAACGTAGTGAGCACGAAACAACGCTGGCGCGATCTGATTGGCTATTACACGCGCTATGGCGATGTGCGTGAGTTGCTCGCACAGATTGACGATCGCTACGTGATCGTAAATTCGGGCGACGAAATGTCGCTGCGCTTTCCCGAGCAACCTGCGCCGCCGGCCGGCTGGCTGCGCGACTACGTGGTGATCGGCGACGGCTGGATCAAAGATGGCGACTTCAATTCCACTTTTTCGAAAACGGTGCTGCCACTTCCCTATCATGCCAAACAGGAATACACGACGCGCCCGCGCAGCCTCGAAGACGAGTTGCCGTATCGCCAGCACCCTGAAGACTGGCAGAACTATCACACGCGCTACATGACGCCGGAAGTTTTTCAGAACGCCTTGAGGAGCGATCCTCCCCGGTGAAACAAAATCGCACGGCGCGGATTATAGTGAGCATTCTGTTTGTGGGGATGTTGGCGACGCCGCTGGTGATCAAGTGGGACGCCGCGCGGCGTGGCGGCGGCAAAACGAAGCTGGATGCCCGGACGGCGCTGGCTCGTCACGGTTTTTATTTCCAGGAAGTTTCCCGCGCTGCCGGAGTGAACTTCGTTCATCAAGCGCCTACGCTCGATCCGCAATTGGCGCCCATCATGCCTCAAGTGGCCTCCATGGGCGCGTCCGTCTCGATTGTGGATTTTGATCGCGATGGCTGGCCGGACATCTACGTAACGAACAGCGGCGAAGGCAGCAAGAACGCGCTGTATCGCAATATGCACGACGGCACTTTCAAAGACGTGGCGCAAGAAATGGGCATTGCGGATGTGAATCGGCTGGGGACGGGCGTCTCGATGGGCGCGGTGTGGGGCGATTACGACAATGACGGTTACGAAGATCTGCTGCTGATCAAGTGGGGACGGCCCGAGCTATATCACAACGACGCGGGGAACGGTTTTACGCGCGTCACGGAACAGGCCGGCCTGCCTCCGTGGGTGAACGCGAACACCGCGCTGTGGTTTGACTATGATGGCGACGGGCGGCTGGATCTTTTTATCGGCGGATATTACTCGGAAGATGTGGACCTATGGCATCTGAAAACCACACAGATCATGCCGGATAGTTTTGAGTACGCGAAAAACGGCGGCCGGAAGTATCTGTTTCACAATCTTGGCAACGGGAAATTTGAAGAAGTCAGCGCGCGGGTGGGGATAAACAGCCGCCGCTGGGCGCTGGCGTCCGTGGCGGCGGACCTGCGCGGCAGCGGGCATCCTGATTTATTTATCGCCAATGATTATGGCGTGTCTGAACTTTATTTCAACGACGGCAAGCGTTTTCATGACGTGAGCACCCAGACCGGCGTGGGCTTCTCGCCGAAGAGCGGAATGAACGCGGCGTTTGGCGATATTCTTAACGATGGCCGCTATGCGGTTTACGTTTCGAATATTTCCGAAGACGGCGTGCTGATTCAGGGCAACAATTTGTGGATGCCGAAGGACGGAGCGGCGGGCAACGGTTTGCAGTTTGAAAATTTGGCGCGTGATCTGGGCGTCGAGCTCGGCGGCTGGAGTTTTGGCGCGCAATTTGGCGATTTGAATAACGACGGGACATTGGATTTGTATCTCACAAACGGATATGTGTCGCTGGACCGCGACCGCAGCTACTGGTACGACTTCTCGAAAATTGCCGGGGGAAACAGCATCATTATTATTGACGCCAAGAACTGGCCCGCCATGGATGGTCGCAGTTTGTCCGGATATCAGCAGAAGCGTGTGTGGTTGAACGACGGCGCCGGGAAATTCATTAATGTGGCGCAGGCGGCCGGTGTTACGGATACATACGATGGACGCGCCGTGGCTCTGGTGGATTTGTGGAATCGCGGAGTGCTGGATGCGGTCGTCGCAAATCAAAGAGGACCACTGCTGATTTACAAGAACACGGTGACGCCGGAAAACAAGTGGATCGAATTCGCGCTGGAAGGCACCGCGAGCAACCGCAGCGCAATTGGCGCGCAGCTGACTGTATATTGGAATGGCCAGCAGCAACGGCAGGAAGTTTCCGGAGGCAGCGGATTTGCCGCGCAGAACGACCGGAGGCTGCATTTTGGTCTGGGCAAAGATCCGCGCATGGAGAAGGCCGTGATTCGGTGGCCATCCGGCAAGACTCAAATCATCGAAAATCCCACTGTGAACCAAATTCTGAAGATCAAGGAGCCGGCGTGAGCGAGCAGACCATCGCGCCTGCCGCGCCGCCCTCGCATTCAGCAAGTGCAGCTGCACGAAAATCTTGGCTGAGCCTCGATAACCGTTATATCGCGCCTATTTTCATTACGTGCATTCTCGTCGCAGGACACCTCTCGTTCGGAATGCTGGAGAGTTATCAGAAGACGGCTCTGGCAATTGTGGCCAGTATTGCGGCGGATCTAGTCCTCGGCCGCGTTTTTTTCGGCAAGTGGCCCAACGTGGCGAGCGCCTATATCACGGGCATCAGCGTGGGCATCCTGCTGCGCTCGCCAGCGTTCTGGCCCTACGTCCTGTGCAGCGTGATTTCGATCACGTCGAAATACGTGCTGCGGGTGAAGGGCCGGCACATCTGGAATCCCTCGAATTTTGGAATTTCGGCGATGCTGTTTCTGGCACCGGAGACGGTGGCGACATTAAGCATTCAATGGGGTAATTATCTTTTGCCGATGATGGTGATCTGGGCGTTGGGCTCGGTGATCATCTGGCGGTTGCGGCGTTTCCACATCACCGGAATTTACGTGGTAGCGTTCATCGCATTCGCGTTTCTGCGGAGTTCTATCACGGGAAGCCCGTGGCAATCGGAAATCGCGCCGCTGACCGGACCGATGTATCAACTTTTTATTTTTTTCATGATTACGGATCCCAAGACGACGGTGCGTTCGAAGAAGGGCCAGTGCATCGTAGTATTTTTAGTGGCGTTCGCTGAATTTCTGCTGCGTTTGCATCAGGTGGTTTACGCACCGTTTTACGCGCTTTTTATGGTGGGCCCTGCGGCGATGCTGGTTGAGATGTGGATGGATTCGCGCCGCACGCCGACCACGAGCATGGGCGCCGGTGTCGCTGCCAGCGCCTAGCCAGTGATTGGCAGCGCGCAGCGGACCGCGCTCTCCGCTGCGGGCATCACAAAGTCCTGATTCTTCTCGCGAGAGGAACACGCATTGACGCAAGATCGCCGCAAGATTTGCTGTGCGCTGTGGGCCTTCACTACTTTGTGCATGAGCTACGGGCCCGGCCCTTCGCGCGGCGCGGTGGCTCCGTCACCGGCGCGGTCTTCCGGCGCAATCGAGTTCCGAGATGTGACGAAGCAGGCTGGCATTCACTTCAAACACAACTCTGGCGCCTTCGGCAAAAAATATCTTCCGGAAACGATGGGCAGCGGCGTTTGCGTTCTGGATTATGACAACGACGGCTGGCAGGACATTCTGTTCGTCAATTCGATGGATTGGCCGGGACACAAAGGCGCCACGAACACCTATCCCGCGCTGTATCACAACAATAAAGACGGGACATTTACCGATGTTACGCGCGAAGCCGGGCTTGCGGTAGAATCGTACGGCCTGGGTTGCGCGGTGGCGGATTACGACAACGATGGCTTCGAAGACATCTACCTCACGACGCTCGGCTCCGATCATTTGTTTCGCAACCTGGGCAACGGAAAATTTGCAGATGTCACGCTCAAGGCAGGCGTCGCCGATCCCGGATTTTCCACCAGCGCGGTGTGGTTTGATTACGACAATGACGGCAAACTGGATTTGTTCGTGACGCACTACATCGATTGGTCCATCGCGAAGGATCAATACTGCACGCTCGACAATAAGAATAAATCCTACTGCACGCCGCAAACCTACAAGGGCGAAAGCTCCACCCTTTTTCACAACAAAGGCGACGGTACGTTTGAAAACGTAACCAAGCGCGCCGGATTGCACGACCCCACCAGCAAATCACTAGGCGCCGCGATGCTGGATTATGACAACGACGGCTGGATGGATCTGTTTGTCGCCAACGACACCGAACCGAACAAGCTCTACCGCAATAATCACAACGGCACTTTTACCGACGTCGCTGTGCAGGTGGGCGTGGCCTTTAGCGAATCCGGCAGAGTGCGCGCCGGAATGGGCGTTGATGCGGGAGACTATGACAGTTCGGGATGGCAGAGCCTGCTGATCGGAAATTTCACGAATGAAAGCATGTCGCTTTATCGCAACGATGGTTCCGGACTATTTCTGGATGAAGAGATCTCGTCCGGGATTCGGCAGATGTCTTTGCAAGCTCTCACCTTTGCTTGTTTCTTCTTCGACTATGATCTGGATGGCCGCTTGGATATATTCGCCGCCAACGGTCACGTTTCCGACGACATCAGTGTGGTGCAGCCGACGCTGAAGTATGCGCAGCCGGCGATTCTCTTTCACAATAGCGGCAACCGGAAATTCGAAGACGCCTCGGCCAAGGTTGGTCCCGCGCTGCAACAGCCGGTGGTTGGCCGCGGCGCGGCGTATCTGGATTACGATAACGACGGCGATTTGGACCTAGTGATCGCCGCGAACAACGGGCCGGCGCGCCTGCTGCGCAACGAATACGGCAATCAGAATGACATGTTGCGTGTGAAGCTGGTCGGGACGCGCTCGAATCGCGACGGCATCGGCGCGAAAGTCACGCTTACGACGAGCGCGGGCGCGCGCCTGTTACGCATGGTGAAGACGGGCTCCAGTTACGCTTCGCAGAGCGAGCTGCCGCTAACGTTTGGTTTGGGAAAACCGGAAGCAGGCAAAACCCTGAGCATTGAAATCATCTGGCCGAGCGGGCAAAAAGACTCGCTTTCCAAAATCAGCGCCGATCAGTTCATCACGGTGAAAGAAGGTTCCGGCATCATCGCCACCCGTCCCATCGCATTTGGAAAGTCCACACCGTGACTGTCGCAAGCTCTCGCCGTGCTTATCGCAGTTTTCACGCAGGCGATTGGGCTTTTGCGCAAAGCGTCACATCAGGATGCGACTTTCGGCAAATGATCCGTAGAGTGGACGTAGCCTTCCTCGGCGATGCGCTTGCCGCTCTCGCGATAACGCTGCGGCTCGCGCGGAGCCCAGGTGGCCAGGCCGTCCACGTAGCGATTGAACATGCAGAAGGCCGCGGCGATCAGCACCGTGTCGTGAATTTCCTTGTCCGTGGCGCCGTGTTTGCGGGCACGCTCAACGTCCGCGGTGGTGACCTGCTTGCCGCCCTGTTGAACTTTACCAGCAATTGCCAGCAGCGCTTTCAGCTTGTCTGAAACAGGCGCCGATTCAAAATCGCGTTTCAGCTCATCAATGAGAGTTTCCTTGCCGCCCAGGTAATATGCGGCGGCCGCTCCGTGCACCGTCTGGCAGAAGAAACAATCATTCTGCGACGAGACGTACGTCGCAATCATCTCGCGCTCCCCTTGCGTCAACGAATTGGGAGCGCGCAACAGCACCTCCGCCAGCGCATTCAGCGGCGCTGCCGTTTGCGGGCTGAAGGCCATCGGCCCCAGAATTCCCGGGATACCGTCGGGCAAGTTAATGTGGGGCATCGGTTGCGGCTCCTTTGGCGGGCTTGCAGAATTATTGGCCTTGCGCTTTTTGCACCGGTTTTTCCCAGCCCGACACTGTGTAGCCGGAACTCGCCAGGCGTTTACCCATCTCGCGATACATTTCGGCATCGTGCGGCTGCCAGGTGGCGAGGCCATCCACGTAGCGATTGAACATGCAGAACGCGGCGGCGATCAATACCGTGTCGTGAATTTCCTTGTCGGTCGCACCTTGCGCCCGAGCGCGCCCCACATCTTCCGTGGTCACGTGCTTGCCACCCTGTTGCACTTTTCCAGCGATTCCGAGCAAGGCTTTCAGCTTGTAGGAAACCGGCGCGCTCGCGTAGTCGCTTTTGAGTTGGTCTATCAGTTCGTAATTGCCGCCCAGGTGTTCGGCTGCGGCGGCACCATGCGAGTGTTGGCAGTAATAGCAGTCATTCTGCGAAGAGACATAGGTTGCGATCATTTCCCGTTCCGCGGGCGCAAGTGAGTTGGGCCCTCGCAGCAAGACCTCCACAAAATCACGCAACGGTTTCGTCGTTTCGGGACTGAGCAGCATCGGCCCGCGTATGCCAGGAACACCTTCCGGAAGGTTGATGTGCGCCATGATGATTTTCTCCTTCTGAGACTTTTCCCGCCCGCCGAAGTGGCGCGGCCAGATTCCCGGATCCCTAGAATGTAAATCGTGCCGCAAACTGGAACGCTCGCGGACCGCCTGAACCGAAAAATCCGCCTGCAGTGCTCACCGGTTGAAAGAAAGAGATATCGACGCCGTCGGGATTCCCGGGGCCTGGCAGATTGGTGCCCTTCGGCACCAGGGAAATATTGCGGCCGGAATAGCTGGTATTCGTAAATCCGCGAATATTCACACTGTTGAAGAGGTTGAAAGCCTCGGCCATCAGGTCCACGTGGTATCGTTCGCGAATTGCTATGTCCTTCATCAAGCGCAAGTCCACGGAGTTGAATGGACTGCTGAAATTGATTCCGTCGGGAACATTTTCCAGCGGCCCGCCCGCATTGCAGGGAGCAGGCGCCGGGCACGCAGGGAGCACGTTCCATTCGTTGATGATCTGATTCAGTTGCGTGCTGTTCTTCACGCTGCGGCCCAGTGAATTGCGCGCCAGAATCGGCAGGCGGGCGGGAAGAGATTCGCCGTTTAAGTTAAGGTCCGGAAGAAACGTGTCGGCCGGAACGCCCGAACCGAACGTATAGAGAGGCGCGAGTGAAAAACCCCAAGGCATTTGAAGCAAGCCGTATACCGTTAAGCGGTGCGTTTCGTCGCTGGCTCCGTAGCCTTTTTCGGTCTGTGGGCCCACGGTGCCCTCGATCAGGTTGACGTTCTCGACGGTGGTGTAGGACGGGACCTGATCGTCGTCGGAATAATCCAGCGTTTTAGAAAGTGTGTAGCTGGCGTTGAACAGATACGTCACGCGGCCAACTTTTACGGGCCGGTGCTGTACGTTGATCAACAATCCGTCGTACCAGGAATGCGCATTGGAGGTCGCGACCGTCACCTGGTCGGATATTCCAGTCAGCGGATCCGTCACGGTGCAAGGGACGTTGTTTCCGGGGCAGGAAATGAACGGTGATGTAGAGGTGGTGCTCCGGAGGTATTGCGCGATTAGCTGGCGTTGTCCGAAGACGTACAGCCCGTCGGCGCTCACAGTCCAGCTGGAGCCGAATTGTTGTTGCACGCCGAGCGACGTCTGCTGGAACAACGGGTGATGGGTATTCTTGTCGTCAACAATGATTCCCACCCCGCCTGCTTGGCGCGGTCCGCTGAAGGGGTCTGCGAGCGTGGGGCTGCCCGGCGCGAACGTCGTGCCGGGAATACCAAAAAAGCAGGTATTGAGACTCGGCGCCGAGGCATCGCCCGGAAAGGTGCAGGACGAACCTCCATACTGATTGATGGTGAGCGCGCGATCGTCTTGCACCCGTTGGTACCCGGGAACTTCAAACACGATGCGGTCGTAATAGATGCCAAAGCCGCCGCGAATCACCGTCTTCCCGCGTCCGAACGGGTCGTAGGCAAAACCTACGCGCGGCCCGAAATCCTTTTTATCCGGTTGATGTCTCAGGTCAATCACGTTCGCCACCCAAGTGCATGGAACGGTCGGCTGTGAAGTGAGGTTGGGGCACGGGCCGTAGGCACCGCTGGTGCCGGTCGCATCGGTATCGTAATCCCAACGCAGGCCGAGGTTCAGAGTCAGGTTGCGCGTAACGCGCCAATCGTCTTGCGCGAAAAACGCGATGTAGCTGTTGCTAATATTGGGAATGGGAACGGGCTGGATCGGAGCGGCGCTTTTGATTGCGGCGGCGATGGGAATGTCCAGGTCATTTACCGCACCGTCGCCATTCAGGTCCGCAAAACCGAAATCCGAAGTGAGGATCACGCTGCCGCTGCCGAACACATTAATCTCGCCGAACGCTGTGGCGTGTTGATACTCGCCGCCCAAATGCAGCGTGTGCTTGCCCAAAGCCCAGGTGAACGCGTCACCCACTTGATAGCGATTCAGGTGCGTCGCTTGCGGCACGTTGAAGTTCACACCGTCGGCGATATCGGGGAAGATCAGCTCGTTGGTCGCAGCCAAGCCGGCGGGGTTGGTCGAAGGCGCGCTATTGGGAAATTGCGGGATCAAGTTCAGAAACGTGTCGAAGTGAAAGATGACGTTGTTTACTTTTGTCGAGGAAAGCGTTTTGGTCCAGCCCGCGACCAGCGAATTGAAGCGATTCAGCGAATTTTGCCGTTCCGTCGCGGTGAGTAGTGGAGTGACGCTCGCCGCGGATGCCTGGTTCGTGTCCGTCGAGCGATCGAAGGAATATCGCGCCATCAAGGCGCTGGTCGGTTCGAGTTGGTAATCAACGCGGGTGGAAACCAGCGCTTCGCGCAACGGCGCCGGCGCGAAGGTGTTCAGAATCGCGTCCTCGGAGGGGTTGGCGCCGTACTGGCGCTCTCCCGTTTCGATGGCGGCGTTCTGATTTCTGTACTCGGCGGAAGCAAACCACCAGGCCTTGTTGCTCTTGATCGGGCCACCCACCGAGCCGCCGAACTGTTCGCGGTCGAAAGGCGGATTGGGGAGCGCTCTGTCAAAAGTGAACGGCAAAGCCTGCAGGTGCCGATTGCGTTCGTAATCGAACAGCGAGCCGTGATATTCGTTGGTTCCTGATTTGGTGACGATGTTGATGATGCTGTTGCCCGAACGGCCCACTTCGGCGGTGAATCGCGCAGTCGCAATCTGAAATTCCTGAATCGAGTCCTGCGGAAAATTGGAAAGCGTGCCGCCGACCACTTCATCGTTGTTGTCGCCGCCATCCACGGTGATATTGCCCCCGCGGCCGACGCTTCCGGCGGAACTCACTTCCAACGTGTTCGTTTTTGTAGGATCGAAATTCGGCGCGGGACGGTTGCCGGGGACCAGATAAGCAAGCTCCAGGAAATTTCTGCCGTTCAAAGGAATGTTTTCGATCGTCGCTGAAGTGACCTGTCCCTGAATCATGGATTGCGTCAGCTCGATGGTGTTGCTCACAGCAGTGACGTTTACGCTTTGCCCGACGGCGGCCAGCTTCAGCTCGCAGTCCAGAGTGGAAGCGCGTCCCGCCTGCAATCGCACCCCTTGGAATTCGCTTACGGCAAAACCGGAGGCTGAGATGCGCACGTCGTACACGCCGGCGGGAAGATCGGGAATGGAATACACGCCATCGCCATTGGAGACCGTCTCATGGATCACGTGGGTGGCAAGTTCGGTGGCCGTCACATGCGTGCCGTTCACCACCGCCTGGTGCGGGTCGGTCACAATGCCGTTGATGGTTCCAGTCGGCACCTGGGCTTGCATCGCGAACGTCATCGTCACCAGGAACAGCGCAACTGCCACAACCCTACTTACCAGCGTTCGCTTCATCCACACCCTCCGATTGGATTCGAAAACGTTTTTGCGTTTCGAAATTGCGTTGCAATCTGACGGTCCGCGCAGGAAATCGCAATAATGGAAAAATACTAGAGACAGCTGCTGCGTGACGGGGTTTACTGTATAGAGCTGCATAAGCTTTCAAGCTTGCAGGAGATTGCGATGGCGTCCACTCCGATGAAAATGAAGCCGATGTTTCTTCCAGAGGTTGAGCAGAATCCCCAGCCCGGACCGTATGCGGACATGATCCGGCGCGCTCAGGAGTCTGGCGGCGAGTACTGGAAAATCTGGAATCTGTTCGCGTTTCGTCCGGAGGCGACGGCGCATCTCGCGCGCTTCACTCATGCGGTGATGCGTGAAAATGCGCCGCTCACTCCTGCGTTGCGCGAATTGATTGCGGCTTACACGTCGTTTCAGAACGAGTGCGAATTCTGCGCCAAGTCGCATGCGGCGATTGCGGCGGAGCTGATCGGCAGTGAGGAGCTGGTGTGGAACGCGCTGCGCGACCTCGAGTCTGCTGCGCTGCCGGAAAACGAAAAGGCGCTGTTGCGCTTTGCCGGCAAAGTGACACACGATTTGTCGGCGATCAGCGAAGCAGATGCGCGAGGCCTGCGAAATGTTGGTTGGACGGACGAGCAGATTTTCTACACCATCACGGTTTGCGCGCTATTTAATTTTTACAACAGGTGGGTGACGTCTTCCGGCGTCCCGGCGGTGTCTCACGAAGGCCATCGCACGCATGCCCAGGCGATTGCGCGCAATGGATACGTGCGCAGCTAACCGCGAGGATCGATTTGAGAATTGCGCTGAGAGTTATACAGACAAAGGGTTACGAAGACAAAAGGACACGCCAGCCTTGAACGCTCAACTGGTTTCCATCGCCACAAAACTGCTGAAAATAGGCGGCGCGCTGGTGGCTTTGTACGCTGTGGTTAGCGCCGCGCTCTTCGCGATCATGTTGCAATCGCCGGATAAATTCGCCGGCACCATGAGATATGTTCCGTGGCCCGCGTTCGTGGTGCTGCCGTTCAAGCCGCTTTGGAACGCGGCGCGCAAAGGGCATTTGGCCGTCGGCGACATGGCTCCGGATTTTTCATTGCAGAGCCCGGATCACAAGAGCACTTTCCAGTTGTCGTCCATGCGCGGGCAAAAGCCGGTGGTGCTGGTTTTCGGCAGTTACACCTGACCTCCCTTCCGGCGGGAGGTTCCCGCTCTCAATACGCTCTACGAACGATATAAGGATCAGGTGGCGTTCTACGTGGTGTACATCCGTGAAGCGCACACCAGCGACGTGTGGCAGGATCCCGACAATCTGGACGATCACGTTATTTTCGCAAGCCCGAAAAATATCGCCGAGCGCAGCCAGATGGGGCAATTGTGCGTCGTGAAACTGGGGATTCACTTTCCCGCTGTGGTGGATGGATTCGACAACGTCACGGAACGCGACTACACGGGCTGGCCCGACCGTCTCTACGTAATTGATCGCGAAGGGCGCATCGCATACAAAGCGCGGCCTGGCCCGTTCGGTTTCAAACCCCAAGGCGTTGCAGACACGCTGCAGAGGCTCTTGCCTTCGGCGGCGGATCGCTAAGTTTCACAGAGCCTGCTTAATCGCAGCACTAGTTGTTTTGTACTATTGGTGTGCTCGCACCCCTAGTGATAGTTTCCCGCGGTGTCTTCCCCTTCCGCTGTTTACGATGCGACTGTTCTGGGCGGGGGTTTGTGTGGAAAGGCGGCGGCCAGCCAGCTCGCGGCGGGCGGTCTGCGCGTGGTCTGCATCGAGCCAGAGAATGCGGCTCGTCAGGCGGTGGGCGAGTCGCTGGACTGGTCGGCGCCGGATTTATTGCGCGCGCTGGGCCTGCCGATGGCAGATTTGGTGAAGGCGGGGATGGCGACCTGGAAGCGGCACGTGACCGTCAAATTGCGCGACGGCTCTTCCGCGCACTATGTCCCGGGCGCTTGGCTGGCTGAAGCGCCTTTCGACGTCGAGCTGCGCACTTTGCACGTGGATCGATTGCGTCTGGACCAAGAGCTGCTGAAGAGGACGGTCGCAAGTGGCGTGACCGTGGTGCGAGACACGGTGGCCGGGGTGGAGCGCGATGGCGACAGGCTTTTGGCCGTACACACCGCGGACGGCTCGCGATTTGCTTCGCCGTGGTTTATTGATGCTTCGGGATTCGCGACTTCCCTGCTGCCGCGCGAGTTCGACCTTCCCGAGGTTCAGTTCGGTCCGGCGAAGGTCGCGATTTGGACTTACTTTGCAGTGGCCGAAACAGTGGAAGGGACGACTTTGTACATGGAACCGCTGCCGGCGGAATATCTCGACTGGGTTTGGGAAATTCCGATCGGCCCGCAGCTGGTGAGCGTGGGATTCGTAACCACTGGCGCAGCGATTAAGGTGTGGCGGGAACAGGGCCTGGGGGTCGAGGACATTTTCCGGCAGCAGCTGATGAAGTATCCGCAGCTCGACGCTCTGCTGCAGGCGGGGGCGTTGGGGCTTTGCAGCGTGACTGCTTTCCGTTCGCGCGTTTACGACGGTGTGGCCGGGCCGAACTGGTTTGTGGCCGGCGAAGCTGCATCCATGGTGGATCCCATCACCGCCAATGGAGTGACGGCGGCGTTGCGGCACGCTGCGGAGGCTTCTGCGCTGATCCTGAAATATCGCAAACGCGGCACGCTGCCGCTGCGCGCCAGGGTTTGCTACAACCGCCGCATCCTGCAGATGGCCAAATTTTTCAACATTGGAATCGAAAAAATTCTCTACGAGCCCGCCGTCAGAAACCGCATCGGGGCGCAAGCTTCTGGCACGGTGTACACGACGCCAGCTTGGAGCATGAACGTGGTGTACGCGCGGCTGAAGCCCAAGGGAATTCTGAAGACGTATCTGCTCGGTTTGGTCCTGGGCTTCTGGCGGGCGTGTGCGTGGATTTTTTCTGAATGTTGCAGGCGGTTGCCGAGGGCGGCCGAATCAGCGAGGTGAGCCGGCCTTGCTGTAAAAGGAGAACTGCATGTATCTGTGTTCTCGCGGCGAGGGTTATCCCGTGTTGTTCATACACGGGATGCCAACCAGCGGCCAGCTCTGGACGCGCGTGATCGACAAGCTTCGCGGCAACTTCACATGCATGGCGGTGGATCTGCCGGGGCTGGGCCGGACCGCGCAAATTCCCTACCGACCCAAGCAGCTGGAATCGCTGGCAGATCGCATCGAACAACTCCGCATCGAGCATGGCATTGCGAAGTGGCACTTGGTAGGACATGACGCCGGCGCCGCCGTTGCCGTTCAGTACACCTTTCGTTTTCAAGAACGCGTGGACCATCTGGCGCTGCTTTCGCCGGCCGTGTTTCCCGAGCTGAAGCCGTTTCACCTCTTCCGTATTCTGCGAACTCCGATCCTGGGAGAGTTGTGTGCGCCGGTGGTGAGTGCGATTTTCTGGAAGATCGCGATGCGCTATGCGCTAGAAGAGCAGCAGGCCGAACTGCGCAGCGTTGTCCAGGACTTCCACGCGCCGTTTTCCGGGCCTTGGGGAGCCTGGCGGCTGATGTCAGTCTTGCGCTACGGCAAACCAGCGGAGGTACTGGCCGCAGTGCCGGAGATGCTGCCGCAACTATTGGTCCCGACGCTCATCTTTCAAGGTTCGCGCGACACAGCCGTGCCAGAAGGATTCGCGCTGCGCGCCTCCGCGCTGATCCCCCAGTCGAGATGCATCACGGTCGACTCGGGACACTTCATTCCATTGAATAAGCCAGAGGTGGTCGCGGCGGAACTGCTGCGGTTTTTCGACACTGGCGCGAGCGCGTAGTGCGGCGCGGGTGCAACGTTTTGGAAACTCGCGCTTGTGTACCGATACAAGAACGCTGGGGGAACATGCTGGCATTCTGCTTATCTGCTGAAAAAAGGTTCTTCTGAAAATGAGCGTTGCGGAAGCTGCGGTCCCCAAACTTGCAACGAATTCCGCGGTTGCCCCGGCGATGTTCGCGACGCCGGCAATCCAGGCGGTAGCCAAGCCGGTGGAACTGAGCCGGCCAGCGCCGCAATGGACTGACGATTACAGCAACCTCTTGCAGGTACTTCGGTAACAGATCGGACCGTTCGCGCGCCCGCGGCGCTAGTGGCGCGAGGCCCTTGCTCCCCGCACGCAAATCGACACTTCCTGACAATCGGCCAGAAATAAGATCGGTGGTTATTCTGGCGTCCAGTTCGGGTGATGGGTGAACATTCCGTTCACGTAGCCCATTTTGTAAACGATGAAAATTCCAAATGCGAGGCTGATCACGCCCGAGGTGACTTGTAGCGTCCGGTTGAGGCGCGCGAATCGTTGCTGAGAATATTTGAAAGGCAGTGCAATGGCGGTGGTGATGATCATCATGCCGGCGATGGTGCCGACTCCGAAGACCAGCAGATAAGCAATCGCCCAATACGGATCGCGAATGGTGGTGAGCACGAGCAATGCCACAGCGGCCGACCCAGCCAGGCCGTGGACGAGGCCGACCAGCAGCGGTCGCACAGCTTGATAGAGGCCGAGTTGGCCGAAAATGCGATCCATCCAGCCGACCGGGGTGGCTGTTTCAGCATGGCCATGCTTTTCGGGTTCGTGCGCGTGTGCGTGAGTGTGAATGTAATCTCCGTGCGCGTGAGGGTGCACGTGCGCGTGAGGACCGGCGGCAGGCGTGTGCTGTTCGGTGATCCAGCGCGTAAAGCCCGACAGATTCAGAATTCCCAGCAGGATGAGCATCACGCCTACGCTCAACTCCATCGTAAGGCCCAGCCGCGGCGGAATCACAACTCCAAAAAGAATGATGGCCGAGCCGACCAGGAAAATTGTGATGGTGTGACCGACACCCCACAGACCGCCGATCACGGCGGCGTGGCGCATGCTGCGCTGGCGGCTGACGATGGTGGTGACGGCAATTACGTGATCTGGGTCCGTGGCATGGCGCATGCCAAGAAAAAAGCCCAGCGCGATGATGGAAATTAGCGTGATCATTTTCTGATTCTGTCGGCTGCTTTCGCAGACCCTCGGGCATTCTACCCAATTTCCGGTACGATTCACGGGAATTATAACTTGCGCTGGCTGCAGGTCGAAGGTTTTGCGCGATGCCGCTTCATAAACAACCGCCAGCTCCGCACTAGCTTCTTGAACGCAGTGCCCCGCTCGTGGTAGTGATGCATCCCATCAAGGCTTTTGATTTGACTGACGACGCGCTAGTGGGTTCCATACCTAGTTGCATACGGCGGGTTTTCGGTTCCAGACGCAAAGGAGCAGGCACAAATGAAGCGAATTGATGCCGTTATCAGACCGTCCCAGCTGGACGAAGTGAAACTGCGCGTCACCGCGCTGGGAGTGACCGGCCTGACCGTATCGGAAGTGCGCGGATTTGGCCGGCAGAAAGGCCACACGGAGACTTACCGCGGCTCGGAATACACCGTGGACTTTCTGCCGAAGATTTTTGTGAGCATCGCGGTGGTGGAAGAACTGGTGGATCCAGTGGTGGACGCGATTTTGGAAGGCGCGCGAACGGGAGTGATCGGCGACGGAAAGATTTTCGTGACGTCGCTGGATGAAGTGATTCGCATACGAACTGGGGAGCGCGGGCCGAGTGCAATTTGAACTCCTTTTTATATCCATGCGTCTTGCTGTGGGTGTGTAAGGAGTTGGAGCGGTAACCCTAATCGGGATAGGAGTTCGAAAATGGAATGTGCATTTGCCCGGCGGACGACACGATGGACGCTGCAAATCATCGTCGCCCTCGTCTTTGCGCAAATCCTTTGTGGTCCGCTCGGCGCGGCGATGGCGGACCAGACGCAACCGGATCCCGCCGGAACCGCGACCGGTGACCGGTCGTCGGCGGCGGATGCCGCGGGCAATCCGTTCGTAGTGCCCGAGCCGACGGACCCGACGGCTCCGGACTACTCTAAGCTGAAGAAAGATTTCGATGAATATCAGGCGCAAGCCGCGCGCGAACCGCTGGCGCTGAAACTGGCGGACGATGTGGGCCACGCGCGCATCGCCACGAATTTTTCCTGGACGCTGCTCACCGGTTATCTCGTGCTTTTTATGCAGGCGGGATTTGCGCTGTTGACGGTCGGGCTGGTGCGCAAGAAAAATGCCGGGCATTTGATGATGCTGAATTTCGCGGCGTATGTTTTTGCGTTCCTCGCTTATTATGCGATCGGTTATGCGTTTCAGTTCGGTGCGGTGGCCTTGAATGCTGCGCCCGCGAATCTGGGCGGCGCGCCCACGCTGAATCATTTTCTGATTGGCAGCGGGCAATGGGGATTTTTGGGAGGTAAAGGATTTTTTCTGAGCGGGCCGGCGTACGACGCGAGCAGTAACTGCTTGACGCTATTCGAAGTGGTGTTCATGGAGACCGCCGGGTACATCATTGTCGGCGCGATTTGCGAGCGGATTACGTTTTGGGCATTTCTGCTTTGCGAGCTTTTCATCGGTGGCATCCTGTATCCGATTTCCGGCTGCTGGGCATGGGGCGGCGGATGGCTTTCGCAGCTCGGCCTGAGCATGCATATGGGGCATGGATATGTGGATTTCGCAGGATCGTCGGTGGTGCACTCGATCGGGGGATTTTGCGCAATGGCGCTGGCGATCATTTTGGGGCCGCGGCTTGGTAAATATGACGCTGCCGGAAAACCGCGCGCATTTCCCGCATCGAACATTGTGTTCGTCGTGAGCGGCACATTTATTTTGCTGTTTGGCTGGATGGGATTTAATCCGGGTTCGACGCTCGGTGCGACGGACCTGCGCATCGCCGTGGTGGCGGTGAATACAAACCTTGCCGCGGTGGCGGGATCGGCAGCGGCAATGCTGCTGTGGTATTTCATGTTTGGAAAGCCGGACATTACGATGGCTTGTAATGGCATGCTGGCGGGGCTTGTCGCGATTACGGCTCCTTGCGCGTTCGTGTCGCCTAATTCTTCCGTGGTTATCGGCGTGATGGCGGGTGTGCTGGTTTGCTTGGGCGTGCTTTTTAATGAGCGCGTGCTAAAAATTGACGATCCGTGCGGCGCGATTTCCGTGCACGGGTATTGCGGATGGTTTGGCGCGGTGGCGGTAGGAATTTTTGCCGACGGAACGTATGGCGCGGGATGGAATGGGGTGGGCGCGGCGGCGTATCTGGGAAAAGCCGGGCAAGGCGTGACGGGGTTGCTGCATGGCGATTTCAGGCAGTTCTACGTGCAGCTGGGCGGAGCTACGCTGCTGGCGGTATATGCGCTCGGGTTAACGTACGTTGTGTTTTCGCTGCTGAATGCGTGGCGCTCGATGCGGGTAACGCGCGAAGTGGAGTTGTCCGGGCTGGACGTTCCGGAATTTGGCATGTTGGCGTACCCTGAAGACGCGGTCGAGATGTTGGGCGCTGGATCGCAGGCGGCGCAGCAGCGTGGAATGTAGTGAGCTGGACGGGCGCTGTCTGGCTGCATCTGTCGCAGCGTGTTTGCGGCCGCAGCGGCGGTGCGTGCCAGATGTGGCGAACCATAAGATGGCGGGAAGGATGCAAGCGTGACGAACGGGTAGCTTCAGGCGAACTTTGATGCCAACCAGTCCATCGCTTTCCTCTGAACTGCGCGAATTGTCCGCGAAGGAATCGGCGCGCATTAAGGACCAGTTCGTTGCGACCGGTGATGGCAAGGCCGCTCTGTTGGGCCGCACCGCGTTGATCGAATCCGTCATTGAGCGGCTTTGGAAACAGCACGTGTTCGCTGAATCGAGCGGCCCGGCGGATTGTGCGCTGGTCGCGCTGGGCGGCTTCGGACGGCGCTGGCTTTTCCCCTTTTCCGATATCGACGTGCTATTCCTGCACGCCGGCAACGGCACGGAAGAAAAACTCAGAGAACCAATCCGCAAATTTTCTCAGGACCTGTGGGACCTGGGACTGAAGCTCGGCGCGGCCACGCGCACACTCGCCGAATGCGGCAAATTCGAGGCCGCCAATTCCGAATTCGCAATTTCGCTGCTCGATTGCCGGTATCTCGCAGGCGATCATCGAATGTTTGCGCGGCTGCACGACGATGTGATTCCAAAATTGTTATCGCGCGAGTCGGATCAAATCGTGAAGCGGCTGGGTGAGCTGACGCGCACGCGGCATGGCAAATTCGGGAGCACGGTGTTTCATCTGGAACCCAATATCAAGGATGGACCCGGCGGGCTGCGCGATTACAACGTGGTTTGCTGGCTCTCGCTGCTGGCCGCGATCGAGCAGTATCACGTATGGCCGAGCGACGACGCCGTCTTGCCGGTCTCCATTCAGGAACCTTTTGCGGCGGCTCTTAACGCGCTGATGTCCATTCGATGCTTTTTGCATTTCCGGCACAATCGTGACGACAACACGCTCACATGGGAATCGCAAGACGCCGCGGCCGGTCAGAAAATCGGCGTGGCGCATTCACCGCGGTCGATGCGCGCAGTGCACGAGGGCGGCGCGGATGGGCTGAGCACAGCGGAGTGGATGCGCCTGTATTTCAGCCACGCGCGCACGGTGCATCACGTTTGCGTACAAATGCTGGAGGAAATTCCGGCGGCCCGGCTTTCGCTGCATCACCAGTTCCAACAACTGCGCTCGCGGCTTTCCAACGCGGAATTTCTGGTCGAGGACGGGATGCTGCTATTGCGCCAGCCCGCGGCTCTGGACGATCCCGAGCTGATTCTGCGCGCATTCCGTTTCTTGGCGCGGCATGGATTGACGCTTAGTTCGAGTACGGAAGCACAGATTCAGCGCGCATTTCCGGCGCTGCAGGCTGTGCCGCCGAAAGGCACCGAGCTCTGGCATCTGCTGCAGGAAATTCTGGTCGCGCCGCATGCCGCGGATGCCTTGCGCGCAATGCATTCGCTGCGCTTGCTAACCCTATTGTTTCCAGAGTTTGCGGCAATTGATGCCCTGGTGGTGCGCGACTATTCGCATCGCTTCACCGTCGATGAGCATACGTTTGTCGCGATTGATAATCTTCACGCCTTGCGCCAATCACAATCCAAATGGGATCAACGCTACGCGGAATTGTTGGAGGAACTCGAGCAGCCGGACTTGCTTTATCTCGCGCTGCTGCTGCATGACGTGGGTAAGGGGGCGAAAACGGATGACCATGTGCGCGCGAGCGTCCGAATCGCGGAAGTGGCGCTGGAGCGGCTGGATCTGGATGTGCCGGATTGCGAAACGGTTTTATTTTTAATCGACCGCCACCTGGAGATGAGCGCGGCGATGCGCCGTGACATTTTCGATCCGGAAACGGTGCGCGCGTTTGCAGAAAAAGTAGAGACTCCGGAACGATTGAAGATGCTTTGCCTGCTGACATACGCCGATATCAAGGCGGTGAATCCCGAGGCGTTGACGCCCTGGAAGGCCGAAAATATCTGGCAGCTTTATATCGCAACGGCGAATCATTTGAATCGCAGCCTGGACGAGCGCCTGCACGTGGACGCGCACGATGAGGTGCTGGCACATCTGGGCACACTGGCTCTGAGTGTGGGAGACCGGCTGGACGCGTTCCTGGAAGGGTTGCCGCGGCGTTATCTGCTGACGCACGACGCTGGAGAAGTGCTGGCGCATTTGGAAATGGCCGCGCGGCTCACGAGAGATCCGGTGCAGCTTAATTTGCGGCGCGGGCGGCATTGGTACGAGCTGACTTTGGTCACGACGGATCGCGCTTCCCTTTTCGCGACAATGGCGGGCGTGCTGGCGGCTTGGGGCATGAACATCGTGAAGGCTGCGGCGTTTTCGAATCAGGCGGGCGTGGTAGTGGATACTTTTTATTTCACGGATCGTTTTCGGACGCTGGAACTGAACTTGCCGGAGTGGGAACGGTTTCAGACCAGCATTCATGACGTGCTGACCGGAAAAGCAGATCTGGAGCGAATGATTCGCGATCGTTTACGTTCGGAGAAGAGGCGCGTGCCGAAAGTGAAGGTGGAGACTCGCGTGAAGACCGACGATGCTTGCTCGGCGCATAGCACGTTGATTGAGATCGTTGCCCAGGATCAGCCGGGGCTGCTGCATCGCATCAGTTCCACGTTTTCGCGAGAGAATTGCAATATTGAAATCGCGCTGATCGAGACGGAGGGCGAGACGGCGATCGACGTATTTTATCTGACGTCTGCCGGGGCGAAACTTTCCGCGGAGCATCAGCTGCGGCTGCATGAAGCGTTGCTAGCGGAATTTTCCAAGGCGGAATAGGCGGCAGTTTCGAACACGCATTGCTTACACTGCCAAGCGCGCAGCGACTGTTACTTGTACGGGTGCGAACGCGCTTCTACTTTTCCAGTTCTTCCGGCGTTTTTTGGCTTAGTTCGGCCCAGCGCGCATAGAGCTCATCTACTGTTTTCTGCGCGCATTCCATTTCCACGTACGCGGTATGAAGGCGCGGAGCGTCGCTGGAGATTTCGGGATCTTCCAGCGCGGCGCGTCTGGCGAGAAGTTCTTCTTCCGCTTTGGCGATTCGCTTTTCGATAGAGGCGAATTCGCGGCCTTCGGTGTGCGAACGTTTTTTCGCTGTCGCGCCCGGGCGGTTGGTATCGGCCGGCGCGCTGTCACGTCCCTTACGCGCAGTTGTGGCCTTGGCGTCCGCGGAAGGTTTCGCTTGTTGCGAGCGCAGCCAGGCGTCCCACTGCGAATAATCGGCAAAGCGTTCGGCGTCGCCGCGGCCGTCGAGTCCCAGCACGACGGTCGAGATGCGATCGAGCATGTAGCGATCGTGGGTAACCAGAACCAGGGCCCCGCGATATTCGAGCAGGCTTTCTTCGAGTATTTCCAGAGTCGGGATATCGAGGTCGTTCGTCGGTTCGTCGAGCAAGAGCACGTCCGCCGGTTGCAACATCAGTTGGGCGATCAACACGCGGGCGCGTTCCCCACCGGAGAGGCGCCCTACGGGACGACTCAGATCCTCGCCGGAAAATAGAAAGCGGGCCGCCCACGCTGCGACGTGAATCACACGTTCCTGATAAATCACCGAATCGCTGTCGGGTGCAAGCGCGCGACGGAGAGACGCTTCCGGATCGAGCTGACGATTCTGATCAAAGTACACGATGCGCAGCGAATCCGCTTTCTGGATTTTTCCGGCGCTGGGGAGAATATCACCGCGCAACAGGCGTAGGAGAGTGGTCTTGCCGCTACCGTTCGGTCCAACCAGTCCGACGCGCATGCCGGATTGCAGCGTGAAATTGATGTTTCTGAACAGTGTGCGTCCGCCGATGGTGTAGGTGACGCCATCGAGGCCGATGAGCTGTTTGGTTTGGCGATGGGAGGCGGAGAAATCGATCTTAGCCGTCGCAGTGCGTGTGCGATGGTTTAGGTCCGCGAGTTCGCCGATCATGGAGTGCGCTTTGTCTATTCGCGATTTCGATTTGGTGGCGCGAGCTTTCGGGCCGCGGCGCAACCATTCGATTTCGGTGTGCACCAGATTTTCCAGCGCTTCCTGGCGCTTGCCTTGCGCGTGGAGATATTGTTCCTTGGCTTCCAGAAAATGGCTGTAATTTCCGTTCACGCGCAGGAAGCCGTCTTCATAGGCACGATCCAGTTCGACCATGTGATCGGCGACATTTTCAAGGAAGTAGCGGTCGTGGCTGACGACTACGCAGGCAAAGGAAGCGTTCTGCAGGAGCGTCTCGAGCCATTTAATTCCAGCGAGATCGAGATGATTGGTGGGTTCATCCAATAGCAGGATGTCCGGCTGCTGAACGAGCGCTTGGGCGATCGCCAGACGCTTTTTCCAGCCGCCCGAGAGCGCTGTCGTGGCAATTTCAAAATCTTCGAAGCCGGCGCGGCTGAGGGCTTCGGCGGTACGAAAGGCGCGATCGGCCTCCGGCACGCCAGATTTTTTCAGGGCGGCTTCGATTACAGAATAAGCAGTTTCGCCGGCGGCGAATTCCGAAATCTGCGATACACAGCTCAGCCTGGTGCCTTTGCGAACGGCGACATTTCCACCATCAGACTGCACTTTTCCGTGCAGAATTTCCAGGAGCGTGGATTTCCCCGAACCGTTCGGACCGATCAGGCCAATGCGGTCACCCTCCGAGACGGTGAACGAAATATTTTGGAACAGTGGCGAGGTGCCGTATCGCTTCGAGAGTCCTTGCGCATTGATAATCGGGGGCAAATTGTTTGGTCTTCTCCAGCAATCAGTTTACCCTCGAAGAGTTCGCGGGGCAAAACGCGGCGGATTGAAGCCGGCCGTGATTCAGAAATTTGGGAAACATTTCGCCGCGGATGCAAATGTGAACGGCGGGCTAGAACCAATCGCTGCGGTAGGCGAACCACCAGCTCGCGTAGCCAATGGGGATCGTCGCGGCGAGCGCCCACCAGAGAGGAAGCGCCATATCGGCGATAAGTCCAAGTACTGTGAAGCTGATCCAAAATATCTTCCGCTGCATAGGTCTATTTTAGACGCATCGGCGCTGCTGATGTCGCGCCGTCGCACGAAAACGTTCCAGATTCAAATGACGGCGGGCTCGGCGGTTGCCAGGATCCGGAAACGATCGCGACATGATCCATAAATTCGACGTGGTGGTTCTGGGCGCCGGCGCCGCGGGACTGATGTGCGCGATGGAGGCGGGAAAACGGGGGCGGCGGGTGGCAGTGCTGGAGCGCGCCGAGCGTCCCGGGAAAAAGATACTGATTTCTGGCGGTGGGCGCTGCAATTTCACAAATATTTACTGCCGGCCGGAGAATTTCCTTTCCGGGAATCCGCATTTTGCGAAATCGGCGCTGGCACGTTATACCCCTGCGGATTTTACTGCGCTGGTGGAGGAGCATAAAATCCCCTATCACGAGAAAACGCTCGGGCAGCTTTTCTGTGATCGTTCGGCAAACGAAATTACGCACATGCTCGAAGAGGAGTGCCGAGCGGCAGGCGTGAAAATATTCTTGAACGTTCGAATCCGCGACGTGCGGCGTGGGGACCAGTTCGTCATTCGCACCAACACCGATGAATTCCTCGCACCCGCGCTGGTGGTGGCGACGGGCGGGCTTTCCATACCGAAGATGGGAGCGACGTCTTTCGGTTACGACTTGGCGCTTCAATTCGGAGTGAAGATTCGCAAGCTGAAGCCCGCGTTGGTGCCGTTGCTGTTCGCTGCTGCCGACCGCGAACGTTATTGTGAGTTGGCCGGGGTTTCCGCCGAAGTGGTCGCGGGAATTGGCGAGCAGCGCTTTCGCGAAAGCATGCTGATCACCCATCGCGGATTGAGCGGGCCGGCGATCTTGCAGATATCGTCTTATTGGAACCAGGGCGGAGAGCTGCACATCGATCTAGCGCCGGGACTGGATGTGACCGCGGCGCTGCGCGATGGCGGGAGAAGAAATATCGCGGCGGCGCGCGCGGCATTTCATGGCGTGTTGCCGAGGCGATTCGCTGCCCGCTGGCTCGACGTGCACGTGCCCGCCGCTCCGGGTATTCAGGATACGTGGAGCAGACAGGAATTGGACGAACTTGAGCGGCGCGTGCACGAATGGATTGTGGTTCCCGCGGATACAGAGGGCTACGGCAAGGCGGAGGTGACGGCAGGCGGCGTGGACACCGACGAACTTTCCAGTAAGACGATGGAGAGCAGCAAGGTGCGTGGATTATTTTTTATAGGCGAGGTTGTGGACGTGACCGGCCAGCTGGGCGGATTTAATTTTCAATGGGCTTGGGCATCGGGGGCGGCGGCGGGACGGTCGGCGTGAACGGAATGCGCGTGCTATAACGCAGCGTTCAACCGGTCGCGGCGACGGAAAAATTGTCGAGCGGTTCGCCGGGGTCTGCTGCGATTCCGTCCACAAGCGTGACGGTTTTGCCGGAACTGGATGAGACTCGGTCGCCCGGGATCAGGATGCCGACCAGATTGAGCGGGTCGGCGGCGGAAACGGTTACGGCTTCTCCCGAGCCCGGCTGCCGAGCCGACGCGCGCAGCGATTCGACCGCAACGGGCAGCGCAAATTGTTCACCGAGGAATCCGCTGACGAAGCGGCCGCCACGAATTTCGCCCTGGTCTTCGAGACGGCGCAAGGCGATCAGCAATTCGCGCCAGCGCGGGGCCATCGCTTCGCGCGCGACCATTTCGCGGAAGACAACGCCGTAGCGTTTCAGCAGCGTCCCGCAGATAGAATCGAGGACGCGGGTTCGATCGAGAGCTTCGCCGGCATAAAGCAGCGACCAACGCCCAGCGCTGTGGCGCGGACGTGCGTTGTGGCCTTTTCCGTGACCGGCGCGGCGTTTGGGATCGATCAAGGCGCGAATATTGTCGAAACCATCGGCCGTGATTAGGCCCGCGGTGACCAATTCCCAGAGCGCTGTTTCCAGTTCCGCTTTTATTTTTCCGGTTCCACGCACGATGTCGGTAAAGAAGGATGCTCCGCGCTGGCGCAGGTGCGCTAGCACTTCTCGCGCGGCATGGCTCAGGCCGGCAGCGGCCTCGTCCGTGCCCGCGGTGCCATCGGGCGCGTGACGCGAAATCATCCAGTCCGCGTCTTCACGGATGAAAAATGTGAGCGGCGCGACACTGCTGGGAACGACGCGACGAATTGCTCCATCGTGTTCACCCAAAGTTGCCGGATGGGGAGACAGACGGCCCCAGCCGACGGCTCCGGTGAGGCAAAGACGGTCGAGGACGTTCGGATCGTAGTTCGCGACGCGGCGCGCGAGAATTTGCTGCTCCCACGAACTTGCCGGCGCTTCGAATCCTTGCAATTGTTGCAGCACTTCGAGCGTGCCGCGCTCGCCGAGCAGGCGCGTTTCCGGCGTGACGTGCTGCCAGCGTAGCAACCAGCGCATGAATTGCGCGGCGTTGACGGGCTGAATCTGTTTCCGCAAAGTTCCCAGTGTGAGGCGGTGAATGCGGGCGAGCAGGCGACGGTCGCACCATTCCGTTTCGGTGCCGGATGAATCGGTGAACCGGCCGCGCAGGACGGAACCGGCGGCTTCCATGCGCAGCATTATTTTTTCAACGTCTGCGGCCGCAACGCCCAAAAAGTCGGCTAGACCTGAAGTCGTGACGGGACCCAGGTGCGCGAGCCAGCCCGTGATGCAGGTGAAAAACGCATCTTCCCGGGACGGCGGCCGCGCCTCGATTTCTGACGGTTGCGAATTGAAACTGGCGGCCGGGAAAATCGCGCCGAAGGTTTTTTTCTTTTCGGCAGCGAGCCAGTAGTTTCGCTCGCCGGAATGGGCGCGAATCGCGCGGCCCGCTGCGGCGAGCGTGGCGAAATGATCGGCCCACCCGGCGATGGGCTTTGCGGCGATACGCTCCGTGCTTGAATCTTCCGGCAGCGCCACGAGTTCTTGCAGCGCGTCGTGAAGTTCATCGGCGTCGCGAACATCCGGCCACGCCTCTTCGCGAACTTCGGCGATCGCGGCGGGATCCAGCCTGCCTATTTCAGAGAGCACCGCTTCGGGCAGCATGCGGCGCATTTCCACAGCGCGGGCGCGGCGTTCTTCCAGCGGCGCATCATCAAGATAGGCATAGGGGTTCGCGTTCAGAATCTCATGCGAAAATTGCGACGGCACGGGCGTCTCGACGGCCACGCAGCGAATTCGTCCCGCGGCGATATCTTCCAAGACGACTTTCAGGCCCGCGACGTCCATCGCTTCGGTGAGGGCGTCTTTCATGGTTTCGCGCGCGAGGGGATGATTCGGGATTTCGATATCTCCCGAAATATTTTCCTGGCAGGCGAGGGCCTGCGGGAACACAGCAGCCAGCAGATCGTCCGAGCGCATGCGTTGGATCGGCGGTGGGACTTTTTTCCCGCCCACAAAACGCAGCAGCGCGAGCGAGCGGCCAGCAACCCAGCGCCAGCGCGTGGCGAAAATCGGCGAGGTGAGCACGGCTTGCTCCAGCAGCGGCTCGACGCTGGCAGCGTGGAGAAAATGAAAGACGTCGGCGAGCGGAAAGCTGTGCTGGTCGCTGAGAGAAATGTTCAGGCCGTTGTCCGTGGCGGCGGCTTGCAGCTCGAAATTGAAAGAACGGCAGAAGCGTTTGCGCAGCGCCAGGCCCCAGGCTTTGTTGATGCGGCCGCCGAAGGGTGCATGAATCACCAGCTGCATTCCGCCGCTCTCGTCGAAAAAGCGCTCGGCGACAATCGTAGTCTGCGTAGGAACTGCGCGCAGCACGGCGCGGCCTTCGACGATATATTGTGCGGCTTGCTCGGCGCCGGGGCGGTCCATGCCGCATTCGACTTCGAGCCATCGGATGGCTGCGACAGCTTGCGGCGAATTGCGCAGATCTGACGAAGGCGCGAGGTCTGCGGTGAGCACGCCGACGTGTTCGCGAACGTGCGCGACCTGCTGCGAGAGTTCCATCGTGCGCGAGGGAGCTTCGCCGCGCCAGAAAGGGACGTTAGGAGGCGCGCCCTTGGCGTCTTCCACGGACACCGAGCCAGACTGCACACGGCGAATGCGCCATGAAGAATTTCCGAGGAGAAAAATATCGCCGCGCAAGCTTTCGACCGCGAAGTCTTCGTCAACGGTGCCAATGACGCTGCCTTCCGGTTCGGCCACAACCGTGTACATTGCATTATCTGGAATCGCGCCGCCGCTGGTGATTGCGGCAAGGCGGCTGCCGCGGCGTCCACGAAGGCGATGGTTCACCTGATCGCGATGCAGGTACGACCCGTAGCGGCCGCGCCGCGCGGCGATGCCATCGGAAAGCATAGCGACGATTTCGTCGAAATCCTTGCGTTCAAGATCGCGATATGGAAACGCACGGCGCACGAGCGCGAACAGATCGTCTTCCCGCCAGTCTTCGGCGGCGCAGGCGGCCACTACCTGCTGCGCGAGAATGTCCAGCGGAGCTTGCGGAATTTCGATGCGATCCAGTTCGCCGTGGCGAATGGCGCGAACCAGCGCGGCGCATTCCAGAAGTTCATCGCGGGTGGTTGCAAAAAAACGGCTCTGCGGAATCGCGCCGCGCCAGTGACCGGCGCGTCCTGCGCGCTGCAGCGCCACAGAAATCGAGCGCGGCGAGCCAATCTGGCAGACCAGATCAACGGAGCCGATATCGATTCCCAACTCGAGCGAGGCCGTGGCGACGAGCGCGCGAATTTCGCCAGCTTTTAATTTGGATTCCACAGCGAGGCGACGGATGCGCGAAAGGCTGCCGTGATGCGAGGCGACCGCATCGTCGCCGAGCAGCGCGGCCAGATGATGCGCCAGGCGTTCGGCGAGGCGGCGAGTGTTCACGAAAATGAGCGTCGAGCGGTGCTGTTGCACCAAGGCGGCGACGCGCTGATAGATTTCGTCCCACATCTCATTGGAAGCGATGGGGCCGAGTTCGCTAGACGGAACTTCGATGGCGAGGTCGAGGCGTCGGCGCTGCTCGATTTCGACGATTACGGGCGCGGGCCGTTCGCTACCGGTGAGAAATTGTCCGACCAGTTCGATGGGCTTCTGCGTGGCCGAGAGCCCAATTCTGGTGAGCGGCTGCGCGGTGAGCGCTTCGAGGCGTTCCAGAGACAGGGCGAGGTGCGTGCCGCGCTTGTCGTCCGCGACCGCGTGGATTTCGTCCACGATCAGCGTGCGCACGGTGCGCAGCAGTTCCCTGCTCTTCCCGGCGGTAAGCAGAATATAGAGGGATTCGGGAGTGGTGACCAGAATATGCGGGGGGCGTTTCTGCATCGCGAGGCGGTCGCGGATCAGCGTGTCACCGGTGCGCACGGCGGTGCGGATCTCGGGCATCAGAAAACCGCGCTGATGGGCCAGCTGCAGGATTTCTCCCAGCGGGATATCCAAGTTTTTTTGAATATCGTTTCCCAGCGCTTTCAGCGGAGAGACGTACAAAACCTCGGTCTGATCGAGCAAATCGCCGGCCAGCGCTTTGCGCACCAGCACGTCAATGCAGGCCAGAAAAGCAGCCAGAGTCTTGCCCGAACCGGTCGGCGCGCAGATCAACGTGTTTTTTCTGGCGAGGATGTGGGGCCAGCCGAGTTCTTGCGGTTCGGTGGGCGTGCCGAATTTGCCGACGAACCATTCGCGGACGAGCGGATGCGCCCATTCCAGGGATTGGCGCTCAGGAGTTTCCGAGGCTACGGCGTGGTTCATTTTCTTGTTCCCGCGATACGCATTCCGCAGAGAAGGACGGCGCGGAATGCATCCAGAATAACACCGAGTGGCAATTCTGGCGAATCAGGTGACCGCGCACCAGCGAGTTTACAATTTTTTTAACGATTTGGCGGCGTCTTTCAGGCTCTGGCGATTGCGAAAGAAATCCGCCCAAGGGTCTTTCGCTTTCAGACGTTTGCGGAAGTTGCCGAGATTAAAAGTCGCGGGGTCGAGCTTGGTTTTCACTTCGGACCACGCCAGTGGCGCCGAAAAGGGCGCCTTCTCGCGGCGGCGAGCGGAATACGGTGCGACGACCGTCTGGCCGAAGCCGTTGCGGAAAGGGTCGAGATAGACGCGCTGGCCTCGAGCTGCGATCGAGTGTTCGATGGTGAGTTCTTGGGGGTTCGAGGCTGCGACGCGGGCGACGAAGGTGCGGGCGAATTCCAGAACTTCGTCGGCGTCGGGACCGCTGCGCAGCGGAACGAACACGTGGATGCCGCGGCTTCCCGAAGTTTTGGCGTAAGAATCGAGTTTCAGGGCGTCCAGACACGCTTTCACCTGTAGAGCTGCGCGAGCTGCATCGGCAAATTTTCCGCTGGAGGGGTCTAGATCGAAGCAGAGCCAATCCGGTTTGCGCGGGGCGCTCGAACGGCCGGCCATTACGTGCACGGCGATACAGCCGAGATTTACGAGCGCGAGTTGCGTTTCGAGCGAACCGCCAACTACGTAGTTTGTTGATTCCGATGAGCCGCCGGCGTGGCGAATGCGCTTGGTGGGAGTGCCAGGCGGCATGCTCTTGGGTCTCTCTTTCTGGAAGAAACATTGGCCGCGCATCCCGTCGGGGCAGCGTTCGAGCGAGAGAATGTGATCGTCGACGTACGGACGAAGCTTGGAAAATATCGCGGCGTAGTATTCCGCGAGATCCAGCTTGGTGTAGCCATCCTGGGGCCAGAAGATTTTGTCGGAGTGAGAAATGGTGACGGGAAGTTCGTCCATGGACGCCTCGGGCGCTTTGACAAATTCTTGTCAGGCGGACTTCTGCTTCTGCCGTTTGGCAGGCGGGCGGGCTCTGTTTGCTGCGACCGGTTTCTTCGCGGGCGTCGCTTTTTTTGGTGTGTAGCCCGGATCACCTGTCGCGGCTTTCTCCACGTTGCCGCCACCATCGCGCGCGATATTGGCAAGAAGTTTATTGCTGACGATGGAACGCGGTTTCTCGATGGTGACGTCTTTCGTCGCGGTGTACTGGTCGCGATGTTTGATGAGCAGCCATGATTTCCCGGAGCTGCTGCCCCAGCCGTGTGTGCGCACGAGCACCCAGGAGCCTTGCAATTTCTTACCGTGCAGCGTGAACTTCAGGTCGCCCTTCGCGAGCGCGGCATTCACGTCGGGAGATTCAGGGGTCCACGTTCCCTGGTCCCAGACCATTACCGTACCGCCGCCGTATTCGCCCTCGGGAATTACGCCTTCGAAACTCGCGTATTCCAGCGGATGATCTTCGACCTGCATCGCGAGCCGCTTGACCAAAGAGTCCAGCGACGGGCCCTTCGGGACAGCCCAGGAAAGCAACACGCCATTCCATTCCAGGCGGAAATCATAATGAAGCGCGGTGGCGCGATGTTTCTGAATCACGTAGACAAGCGCGTCCTGGTTTTTCGATGGGGCGGCCTTGCCGGAAGGCTCGGGCGAGACGTTGAAATGGCGCTTCTTGGTGTATTCCTTCAGTGTCATGTGATGGTCCTTTGGCGGACGCGCGCGACGGCGTACACGCGGACATTACAGCATGAATGGCGACTGATGCACAGTCCATCGGGTGTGTGCTGTAGGTTGCGGCAGGGTGCAGCCCGCGCGGTCTTATTCGGTGTTAAATTCCGGCTCGTTCGATCAGGCCCTGAATTTTTGCGACGTATTCTGTGATCGCCAGTTGCTTTGCCTCTTCCGGCCAGCCGAGTTCGCGCGCGAGCAATTCTGCGACGGCGGGCGCGGCAGCGATCGCATCGCGCCAGCCGTACAGTTGCAGGCCAAGGCGGCGCGCCAGGATGTCCTCGATGGAAACGGCGAGTTCGTCGCGCGCGCCGAAGACAACTTCCGCACGTAGCGCTGGGAGCCCTTCGAGCAACGGGCGCGCCAGGTCGGGATCGGCGTCCGCGAGCTTCATTACTTCAGGTGCACACATGCCGTATTTTTGCGCGAGGTGTTGGGCTGTTTTTTCTGAGAGCGTGAATCGCGTGGCGAGCGATTTCCAGTAATCCAGGGCGTAACCGGCAGAGCCGAGCAGCGGATGACTCAGCGTGGAGCACTTGCACCCGGCGTCGTCCAGATATTTCTGCGTGGCGTCGAGCGTATCTTCGGCCATGGCGCGATGCGTGGTCCACTTACCGCCCATGATGCTGATCAGGCCGCTCGCATGATCGAATTCGACTTCATGATCGCGCGCCAGACTTTTCGTGTCAGCGGATTTGCCAGAACTCACCAACGGACGCAGGCCCGCCGTTCCGCTTACAATTTGACCGGGCGTCGCAGGCCGCGCCAGATATTTATTCAGTTGCCGTAGAACGTAGGCGACTTCTTCCATCTTTACATAAAGCTCGTCGTCCAGTTTGGCTTCGTCGTCCGTGGTTCCCACCAGCAGGCGTCCGTACCAGGGAATCGCAAAGAGCACGCGGCCGTCTTCGGTTTTCGGCACCAGCAGGGCGTCTCCGCTCGAAAGTACATCCAGTGGAAGGAAAATATGGATGCCTTTGCTGAGGCGCATGCGCGGCATCGCTTCGGGCGTGGCCATCCGGCGCACGCTGTCAGCGTAAGGGCCGGTGGCGTTGATGAAAGCACGCGCGTGAATGATGAAGCGGCTGTGAGTGATCTGATCTTCGACTTCGACGGCGCTCAGCCTTCCGTCGGGCGCCTTTTCAAACGCAACCACCCGCGCGTAGTTGAGCGTCTCGCCACCGGCGGCGGCGAACGTTTTCACCAACGTGATGTTGTAGCGCGCATCATCGAATTGCCCGTCGGTGTAAGCCACGCTGGCGACGAGGCGGTCCCGAGCCAGCGTGGGCATGCGGCGCAATGTCTCCTCACGCGACAGATAGGTGCTGGGCGCAAGACCATCGCGTCCGGCGATCCAATCGTAAAGTTTCAGACCAACTTCCAGATATGGGACGTCGACCCAGCGAAAACACGGCGTGATGAATTGCTTGGTCGTGGTAAGAAACGGAGCATTGCGCAACATGTGAATTCGTTCGTGCAGTGCGCGCTTTAGTACGGCGTATTCCTTGGGATCGAATCCACGGATGGCTTCTTCGAGATAGCGCACGCCGCCGTGCGCCATTTTGGTAGAAGTACTAGAGGTAGCGGAGGCGTAGTCGCCCGCTTCGAGCTGCACGGTGCAGAAACCGCGCAGCTGGGAATCGAGCGCGCAACCTGAGCCCGTGGCGCCGCCGCCGATCACGCAAACGTCAAACGACCGGCCGGCGATACTGCGGAGCGATGAGGCGCGGGATTTCATCCCCGCGCCTGATGCTTGCGAACAGTGAAGGCCACAAGGCTTATTGCGCGGAGCTCGCTTTCGCGGCGCGATTTTTCACGGCATCTAGCAACTTGTCAAAGTCGTCGGAGAATTGCTTGACGCCGTTCGTGGTGAGCTTGTCCGTGGCAGCCTTCATGGAAATGCCGGCCTTTTCCAGCCCCTGCATGGTTTCTTGCGCGGCTTGGACATTTTCTTCCAGGCTGGCGCGGGGCTTGCCATGATCGCGGAAGGCATCGAAAGTGGCGGGCGGAATGGTGTCCACGGTATCCGCGCCAATCAATTCTTCGACGTAATAAACGTCGCTGTACGCAGGATTTTTCGTGCTGGTGCTGGCCCACAGGACGCGCTGTGTCTGCGCGCCTCGTGCAGCGAGAGCATCCCAACGCGGGCCGCTGAAAATCTGCTTGTAACGCTGATAGGTGAGCTTGCCATTGGCGATGGCTACTTTGCCGTGCAAACTGCGCAGCAGCGCCTGATCGCCGGCAGCCGTCGCGGTTTTCAGTTTGGCGTCAATTTCGCCGTCAACCAAAGTGTCGATGCGACTGATGAAAAAGCTGGCGACGCTGGCGATGCGACTGACGTCGCCGCCGCCTTTGGCGAACGTTTCTAATCCCGCGATGTAGGCTTCGGCCACCCGCACGTACACGTCAAACGCGAAAAGCAGCGTGACGTTAATATTGATGCCTTCGCTGATCAATCGCTGGAACGCGGGAATCCCTTCCGGCGTACCGGGCACTTTGACCATCAGGTTCTCGCGGCCCACGCGCTTCCAGAGGCGGCGCGCTTCGTCCAGCGTTTCCTGAGTCTGGTGCGCGAGATAGGGAGAGACTTCCAGGCTCACGTAACCGTCGCGCTTCTTGGTTTGCTCATAGACCGGGCGCAGAAAATCCGCTGCGTCTTGAATGTCCTTGATCGCGAGCTCTTCGTAGCGCCCTTTGGCGTCCAAGTCCTTGCGCTTTTCGAGTTCTTCCAGAGTCTTGGTGTACTCGGTGCTGCCGGTGATAGCTTTTTCGAAGATGGAAGGATTGGAGGTCATGCCGCGCAGGCCGTCTTCTTCGATCAGGCGCTTCAGTTCGCCCGATGTGAGCAAGTCGCGGCGAATGTAATCGAGCCAAACCGATTGGCCGAATTTGATGAGTTCTTTCAGGGGATTCTGAGCCGGTTTGCCGGCATGGGCGGCGCTGTTCGAATTTACCGTGGTGCTCATGATGACTGCCTCCTCGAGAAAACTGGAAATTTGCTACCGCAAATCCTGCGCGCGGGCGGCCCGGGTGGCTCAGCGCGCGATCGGGCGCCGCGAATACACATTCTACCGCACAATGAGCAGGGATGCGCGCGAAACAGGGCCGCCGAAACCCCGCAGGATTGTGGTCCGTACAACCCGATGGTATATTCCTGTAACTAAGCAATGAGGTGGCCTTATGAAACTGCGCGCCTTGCTTGTGTTCGCTGCATCGGCGCTTCTCGCCTGCTCTGTTACCGCGCAACAGTCAAGTGAACCAGCGCGTGGACCTGACGGAGGCACGCGCGTGCATGTGGACGGGATCCAAGTGCTGCCCGTGGCCGGAAAGCCGTTCTCAGCCCGGGACAGCATTGAGTGGACGCGCACGCTGGAAGACGGAAGCGTAGTTACCACGCATCTCACGGCGACGGTGGCGCGCGATAGCGAGGGGCGAATTCGCCGCGAGCGGGTTACGTTCGTTCCAGCCAATTCCAGTGAGCAGTCCGAGCCGATGGAAATCATCGTTTCCGATCCCGCCGAGCACACGCGAACAACCTGCAACATCGCGTCGCGTCATTGCACAGTGACCGATTATCAGACACCCGTGAAATTTTCACCGCTTCCGGCCGGCCCGCTCGATCACGGGAAGCGCTTCCTGGCCCGCGAGAGCTTGGGTACTAACACAGTGGATGATCTGAACGTGGTGGGCACGCGCGAAACGCTGACGATTAACGCCGGAGTGATCGGCAACAGCGAGCCGGTGGTGACCACTCGCGAGTTCTGGTATTCCAGCGACCTGGAAATAAATTTGTCGGTGACGCGCAAAGACCCCAGAGAAGGAACGCAGACGATTCAGTTGATTGATCTTTCCCGGGATGAGCCTGATCCCTCCTTGTTCCAGGTTCCCAGCGATTATGTGATCGAAGACCAGCGCACGGCTGCAAAGACCGGGAATTAATTGCGGCGGAGATCCCACGGCGCTAAGACAGAGGCTTCGCAGCGCGTCTGCTCGCCCAACCGTATTTCTGCAGCAGGCGCAGTGGACGGAGCGCCACGTAGAGCGGCGCAAGGACGCGCGGCAAGCGCATCACCTGCCAGTCATCCTCGGACGGAACTACTGCTAAACGCGTCGCGTAGCGCCAACCTGCGAGTTTTCCCGCAAGCATGCGGCGCCGAAATTGAAATCTTCCAGCGGCATCCAGCGTACGAAACGGACGGCTCAACAATCTTTGGTGCACTTCGGCAGCCACCTGCAGCGCCACGCGGTCAGCCTGCATTCGCGTGCGTATTTCTGCTGGCAGCGATGCATCGAGCACGCGTTCGGCAAGGGCCAGCCCCAGGTTCAACATGCGCGCCGCGTGCAGAGGTTGCGCAAATCGCAGGACGCGATCCCAGTCGAGCGCTGGATGGGACCGGACCAGTTCGCTGACGTCCGCGATCCAGGAAAGGCGCTCCCAGAAATCTTTCGCGCCGTGGATGCAAAGCATCGGCAGCAAATCTTCCGCGGTGAAGGTGGGGATTTCGCGATCGCTCAGGCGGACAGGCGCGAGATTGCGGATGAAAGTGCCGAGGTCCGGCTTCACTGGAAAATGCCGGAGGGTGATCTCGGTGTGCAGTTCCACCATCGCGCGGCGCGGCTCGTCCCGGTAATTGTACTCGCCGGGAACCAGAGAGGCGGCGGCTCCGGGCGAGAGAATCCAATCGAATTTTGGCTTGTACCCGAGCGATACGACGATCTGGTGCGCTTTCGGAACATCGCTCTGACCCAGGATGATGTCCAAATCTTCAAATTCGCGCAGCGCGATGTCTCCGTAGGCCTGCGCGGCGAGTACCGGCCCCTTATACGGGATCGCGGGAATGTTCTGCGATTGGAAGAGGCGCAGAATGTTGATGAGTTCGGCAGTGAGATAAAGACAGCGTACGGTATTGGCGCGGCAGGTTTTCTTCAACTGCTCCTGCGCCGCAGCTGGCGCGGCGCCGGGCGCGACGGCTGCAAGGTGACGATCGAGCAAAGGCGTGATGGAATTTTCTTCCGCTTCCCACAACAGGTAATCCCAATCCAGGGGACCGGCTAAAATTTCGCGAATTGCGGTGGCGCCTGCGGGCGTGAGTTTGGTGCGGGCGCAACAGACGAGCAATTGCTTTTCCGGAGAGGGAGCGTTTTCGTTTGCCGGCGTCATGATTTACCGCGCCAATTCGCGACCCGCAAATACTACGCTATTTGCCCGGATGCGAACGGGTGATTCTTCGCACGGCGTTACTGGCCAGGCGCGCGCGGAAGAATTACGTGGCGAAACAAAGTGAGAACGGGGTGCGCATCTCGACGCGGCGGCCGAGCTTCAGCAAACGGACGCGAAAATCGCCGGAATCCAGCCCAGCGGCGGTGCAAACCATATCGAAATCCTCGCCGCTGTCAAAGAGGAATTCCTGCGCTTCACGTTTCGCGCGCAGCGTGCCGTTGCGCCAATCTTCCACGGCGTTCAGCAATACAGCCGTCCAAAGCCGGCGCGCTGAAATCAGTTCCTCGGTCACGGTGTTGTGCGTCTCGCTGCTCAATTGCGCTGTCATGGTCCCCATGTGTCCCCTCCGCAGTATCCGGCTTGTTCTTGCTTCCGGCCTGACGGAACAATAGGAGCATCTGGAGCGCCAATCAGGGCTGCATCGGAGGGTAAAGGGCGCTACACGCAAACAGATGAAACAGTGGGGCTTGAAGACGAAGAATCCACGGCGCGGCGGCGGATCGCCTGAAGCGGCGGCGCAACGACGGTTCGGATGAACCCAACTGTTCCAAATGGAAACAACAAGGTACTAGTCCGGGCGGCTGGAATTTGAAGATTTTCTTCCCGATGCGAGACCGCAATGCGAAGACGAGCCTACCGAGCGACTTCCAGATTCAAAATGTCGCGAAGTTTCGCGGCAAGCGCTGCCACCGTGAACGGCTTCTGCAGCAAGACCGCGTCGGTTTCCAGGATGCCGTGGTGCACGACGGCCTGGTCCGTATAGCCCGACATGAAAAGAACGCGGATTTCGGGGCGAATCGCTTTCACACGTTCGGAAAGTTCGCGGCCGCTGATTCCGGGCATTACCACGTCGGTCATGAGCAAATGAATCGGCCCGGAGTGCAGCGCGGCCAGTTCCAGCGCGGTGTGCCCGTTCTCCGCTTCGATGACAGTGTATCCGGTCATTTCCAGGTACTCGCGCGCAAGTTCGCGCACTCCCTTTTCATCTTCGACCAGCAACACTGTTTCGGTGCCTTGCGGCAGCCTCTGCCCTTCGATTCTGCGATCGCGGCCTGGCATGGTCGGTTCGTCCCATACGCGAGGCAGATAAACTTTGAAGCTCGTACCGCGCCCTGGCTCGCTATAGACCCACACGTAGCCGCCGCTTTGTTTGACGATGCCGTACACGGTGGCGAGGCCCAGTCCCGTTCCTTTCCCCTTTTCTTTCGTCGTAAAGAAAGGCTCGAAGATGTGCGCCTGGGTTTCGACGTCCATGCCGCAGCCGTTGTCCGTGACGGCCAGCATCACGTAGGGGCCGGGCGAAAGCATCACGGAAGAGTGCGAGAAAGATTCATCGAGATCCACATTGGCCGTTTCAATGGTCAAGCGCCCGCCCTCGGGCATAGCGTCGCGCGCGTTGACCGCCAGATTTAAGATCACCTGCTCGATCTGGCTGCGATCGGCTTTCACCAATCCGAGATCCGCGACGCTAGAGGTTTCCAGCTGAACGTCCTCTCCGATCAGGCGGCGCAGAATCTTTTCCATCTCAGTGACGACGCTTTGAATGCTCAACACTTTCGGCGCCAGCATCTGTTTGCGGCTGAAGGCGAGCAGTTGGCGCGTGAGAGAGGTGGCGCGCTGCGATGCGGTTTGGATTTGTTCCGCGTTGCGGCGCAGCGGGTCGCCTTCGGCCAGGCGCTCGGTCATCAGATCCGCGTAGCCCTGAATGACCATCAGAAGATTGTTGAAGTCGTGCGCGATTCCACCGGCCAGGCGTCCCACGGCTTCCATCTTTTGTGCCTGGCGGAGTTGCTCTTCCAGTTGCCGGCGGTCCGTGATATCGAGCGCCATGCAAATCGCGCCCTGCAATTCGCCTTCTGCGGTGCGCAGCGGCTCCACGTGGCAGGTGTAGGATCCGCCCTTCCATTCCACGTGAAAGGTGGTTGGCTCGCCGGCGATTGCGCGGCGATGCGCGGCGATCGGCAAAAATGCCGGGTCCGGCGTTTCGAAATAATCGAACAGCGAGACGCCCACAATCTGGTTCGGCTTCAAGCCCAGGCGCGTGAGACCCGCGCCCAAAGCAGAGGTGAAGCAAAGGTCTTTGCTCACCGTCCACAGCACTGCGGGCAGCTGCTCCACCAGCACTCGCAGCCGCGCTTCGCTTTCGCGAATTTTTTCTTCAGCGCGTTTGCGATCAATCGCCAGGGCGATCTGCCCCCCGACGGAGGCCAGGAACTCCAGGTCGCGTTCGGTGTAGGCAAATTCATTTTCGTAATGCTGCACCACCAGAACACCGATGGTGGCGGCAGGAGTGCGCAGCGGAACGCCCAGCCAGGAGGGTGACGGAGTTCCCACCAGTTCTACTTCCCCGTCCGCTGCAAGCCGATCGAAAACTTGCTGCGGAATCAACATGGCGCGGCCGGTGCGATAGACGTATGCCGTGCAGCTTCGGCCCACCTGCTGCGGGGGAGGCGCTTCGTCGAACTGGTCCACGAAAAATGGGAAGTGGAACATTCCGGATGCGGATTCGTACAGTGCGACGAAACAGTTCTCCGCGTACAAAACTTTGTTGAGCGATTGGTGGATCAGGTAGAGCAATTCGTCCAGATTATCGGTGACGTTCACGCCGTGAATGATTTCGAAGGTGATCTGGCGCTCGAGCTCGGAACGTTTCCGCTCGGTGATGTCTTCCATGGTGCCTTCGTAAGCCGTGACCTTGCCAGCCGCATCACGAATCACTCTGGCGTTTTCCAAAATCCAGATCAGCGCGCCATTTTTCTTGCGCAGCTGATATTCAAACGCCTGGACCGCCCCGTGTTCTTCCATCGCGCGCTGGAATTCCAGGCGCGTCTGCGGATCCGCGTAAAAATCCTTGCCGATGTCGTGCACCGTAGCGACCATCTCCGCCGGCGAACTGTAGCCGCACATGCGCGCCAGCGCCGGGTTCACGCTGAGCAGCTGGCCGTCTACGCTGGTCTGGAAAATTCCTTCGACGGCATTTTCAAATAGCAGGCTGAGTTTTTTCTCGGCCTCCTGCTGCGCGCGTTCCGCTGCGCAGCGCTCGGTGATGTCCTGATAAATGCCGTAGCAGCCGACAATTTTGCCATCCTGCAACAGCGGCACGCAGGTGATTTGCACATCAACGAACGAGCCATCGCGGCGGCGGCGCTTGGTGTTCGCGCGAACCACCTCGCCCGCTGCCGCTCGCTCGCTGAAACGCAGCGCTTCGCCGTGGAATTCATCGGAGGCTAGCAGCAGGTCAAGCTCAGCGCCCAGGATATCGGCCTGGCGATGCTGGAAGAGCTCTTCGAAGGCGGGATTGCACATCCGGATGCGGTGGTTTACGTCCAGAACGACCATCGCCTCCGGATGACTGGAAAAAAGGAGCTGAAAGTCCAGGTGCTGCGGAAAGGAATCTGCGCCCATCACGGTCAGGCAGTCCGCAGAGTGCGGGGGCTTTGCTGGCCGCCCGCCCGTGTGGGCGCGCGATGAACCGTCTCCATTGTCGGGCAAAATGGCGGCCTTGTTTGGCATGTTCGCTGGCGCGGAACGGGCACTCGTTCCCGAGGATTCCCCCACATCTTGTATAAAGTGCAGCGACCGGGGCGACAATGGTACGTTCGTACTAAGCACTCACATTTCCTATGACTTAGGGGTGGCGAAAAGGTCATTTCCGCGGTGCGCAAGACTTGGATTGGGCGCGCCCGTGCGTTCGTCGGTAACCTAGCAACCCAGCGCTTCTGGGCGGAGTTAACGAACGCTTGGGCAGCGGTTAAAGCCTTTGGAAACGACCCCAAAATCGTCGGGGCCGTTTCTTGGGTCGCTGCGGTGTTTGCGAGAAGTGAATAGGATGGCCTGACGAAGGAATCGTGGCCCGGCTGCTCTGCCCGGCTGCAGGTAAAGCGTCCGCACCAGGATTCTCCCTGGCTCGAATCGCTCGGGCGCGGCTACTTCTTGGGGCGAGATTCCGGGGGCACTCCGCCGGTGGCGCGGTAGTAAGCCACCAGCAAGCCGTAATGCTCGCCCATGTGCTCGGTATAACCAATCCATCCCGACAGATGCTTCACCGCGTCGGCATCGCCTTGCTTCTGCAGCAGCGCGGCTCCATCCTCCACGGATTTTTTCAGATACGCCACGGTCTCCGCTTTCGTTTTGTACTGGCTCACGGGCGGATCATTCTGCGCTTCGCCGATTTTGGCTCCCCCTATACGATTGATCAAGTCGTAGTTCGATCCCGCGATGTGCAGGATTACTTCCTGAAACGTGCGCACCGCAGGAGTCAATTTGTAAGTGTATTTTTCTTCCGGCCAATCCTGCGCCATGGTGATCAGGCGGTTGCCCACGTCGTTCCAGTTTTCCAGAATGGCTTGCGTCGGCGTCTGCGGAGTTTTCGACTGCGCGCCTTCCTGAGCACCCGTGGCGCCCGCACCGCCGAGGAGCAGCGCCGGCACCGCCAGGAGGAAAATTGAGCGAGCGAATCTTTTCATAAGTGATCTCCTTCGTGGATTGCCCCGCCGTGCGCCCCAGAGCTGCCGGTTAGGCTACCGGGCTTCGGCAACCAAGTCCAGCACGTTTCGGTTTCGGGCAGCGGGAATCACCTGCGGCGAGTTTGGCGTGGCGCTTCCGCTCCGGTAAGATGGTGACCGGAGTCTGATATTGGATTCCCAACTGTTATGGGAAAAGAAGAAAAACGGAAAGCTTCCGCAGCGAATCCCCCGGTGACCCCTGCGAAGTCGGCGATCTCAGCGACCTGGGAGAAAGATATGGAGCGGCTCGTCCGTGGCGAGCATTCCGATCCCTTTGCCGTGCTGGGGCCGCACTGGATTGAGCAAGACGCAAAGCATTTGCTCGCGATCCGCGTTTTCCGCCCGAATGCGGCGGAAGTTACGGTACTGTGGGGCAAGAAAGCCGAACCGCAACCTGCCATTCGAATTCATCCCGAAGGCTTGTTTGAAGCCCGGATTCCCGCGACCGGCGTCGCCAAGCCGCAGAACGAGGCCGTTCCTCCGAACGTCTATGGCCTGCAGATTCGCTTCAGCGATGGAAACGTCCTCGAGACTTACGATCCGTATGTCTTTCCGCCCGTGCTCACCGAGTACGACCTGTATCTTTCCGGGGAAGGCACCCACTACCAGAAGTACGAAAAACTGGGCGCGCACGTGCGCGAAGTTGCCGGCGTGCGCGGCGTGCATTTCGGCGTGTGGGCGCCCAATGCGCGGCGCGTAAGCGTCGTGGGCAACTTCAACTTCTGGGATGGCCGCGTGCATCCCATGCGCCACCGCGGCTCCAGTGGAATCTGGGAGCTGTTCATTCCCGGCCTGAATGAAGGTGAGCTCTACAAGTTCGAGATTCTGTCGAGTCTCGGCGGAGTGGGACTGAAAACCGATCCCTACGGCTTTGCCGGCGAAATGCGGCCCAACAACGCGTCGGTCGTGCGCACCATCGACGGCTACAAATGGAAGGACACGGCATGGATGGAATCGCGCCCGCTGCGTGACTGGCTGCATTCGCCAATGACGATTTACGAATTGCACGCCGGGTCGTGGCGGCGCAATCCGGAAGAAGAAAACCGCTGGTTGACCTACCGTGAACTAGCTGAAGAACTGCTGCCCTACGTGAAACGCATGGGCTTCACCCATATCGAGCTGCTGCCGATCATGGAACATCCGCTGGACGCTTCCTGGGGTTACCAGACCGTCGGATATTTCGCGGTGACCAGCCGTTTCGGCACGCCCGCGGATTTCATGTATTTCGTGGACCGCTGCCACCAGCAGGACATCGGCGTGATTCTGGACTGGACGCCGGCGCATTTCCCGCGCGACGCACATGGCCTGGGATTATTCGACGGCACGCATCTGTACGAACATGCCGACCCGCGCCGCGGCGCGCATCCGGACTGGGGTACGCTGGTCTTCAACTACGGCCGCAACGAGGTCCAAAATTTCCTGGTCTCGAACGCGCTGTTCTGGCTGGACAAATATCATCTTGACGGCCTGCGTGTGGACGCAGTGGCTTCGATGCTCTACCTCGATTACTCGCGCAAACCCGGTGAGTGGATTCCGAATGCTTTCGGCGGCCGCGAAAATCTGGAAGCGATTGCGTTCCTGAAGCATTTGAACGAAGTGCTGCACAGCCGGCATCCTGGTGCGCTGATGATCGCGGAAGAATCGACGTCGTGGCCGGCGGTTTCGCGCCCCACCTACGTAGGTGGCCTGGGCTTCGATTTGAAATGGAACATGGGATGGATGAACGACACGCTCCGTTACTTCGCACTCGATCCCATATTTCGCCAGCATCATCACAACGAGCTCACCTTTTCGATGATTTATGCGTTCCAGGAGAACTTCGTTCTCCCGCTTTCTCACGATGAGGTGGTGCACGGCAAACGCACACTGCTGGAAAAAATGCCGGGCGACGATTGGCAGAAATTCGCCAACCTCCGTTTGCTTTTCGGATATATGTACGCGCATCCCGGGAAAAAATTGCTGTTCATGGGCAGCGAGCTGGCGGAGCGCAATGAATTCTGGGAAGAAGGCAGCGTGGACTGGTCGCTGGAAGAGTCGCCGTCACACCGCGGCGTGCAGCGTTTATTAACCGATTTGAATCGTCTGCACGCAACCGAACGGCCGTTCTTCGAAGTGGACTTCGAATGGGCCGGCTTCGAATGGATTGATGCGAACGACGCAGCGGCCAGCATTCTTTCGCTCATCCGCCGCGCGCGAGATCCGGAGGACTTCGTGGTGGTGGTCTGCAATTTCACGCCGGTGTTGCGGCTGGATTACCGCATCGGTGTCCCCGCGGCGGGATATTATCGCGAGATTCTCAACTCCGACTCCTCCTATTACGAAGGCAGCGACGCTGGAAATGCCGGCGGCGTGCGCGCCGAACCCATTCCCTGGAACGGCCGTCCGTGGTCCATCAAACTCAAAGTCCCGCCGCTGGCTGCCGTCTATTTCAAGCCTCAGCGCGATTAGTTCCCTATTACTCCTCCCGGTCGAAACGCAGCCCAGCTAAGCAAGAATTTACGGAACATTTCCCAACCCGCCTCCGTACTTAACTGCAGGAAGAGCACGGGAGGCTTCCAAACATGCGAACAGGAATTCGAGTGATTGGGGTGTGCTGTGCGCTGGCTCTGACGATGGGCAATCTGGCGCTTGCGGCAATGGCGGTGCCTGCGCCGGCCGAGCGTTACCTGCACGTGAAGGTGGATGATGCCGCCAAGGGCGAGAGCGTGAATGTGAATGTGCCGCTCTCAATGGCGACGGCCATCCTGCCCACCATCAATAAGGGAAACCTGCACAACGGCCACGTAACCATCAGCGAAACGGATTTCAACGGCGTGGACGTGCGCGCAATTCTGGAAGCCATCCGCAAGGCGCCGGACAACGAATTCGTCACCGTGAAAGAAAAAGACCAGGACGTCCGCGTGGCGAAATTGAATGGCAACCTGATCGTCCATGTGCTGGACAAGCACAAAGACAAAGACGGCCAGAAAGTGGACGTCACCATCCCGATGAAGGTGGTGGACGCGCTCTTTGCCACTACGAAAGATAACGAACTCGATGTAGCCGCAGCCATTCGCGCGCTCAGCGATGCCGGCGACGCGGTTCTGGTGACCGTGCAGGATGCCACCGAGCACGTGCGCATCTGGATTGACTCGCACAGCTCTTCCGAATAGCTGAAAACTCGCGTAGGAGGTGCAGCATGGTTCTTCTAGGGAAAGTAGCGCTCGGAATTGCGGGCACGGCGCTTGCAGGTGTCGGCTTGATTTGCAGCGAGGGGATGATCGAAGTGAAAGTGGTGGAAAAGCAGCCGGAAGTTCATCACGTTTACGTTCTCGCGCCGGCGATGCTCGTTCCAATCACGATGCATTTCATCCCCAGCAAGAAACTGGGCCGCGCGGCCAGCGAAATTAAACCATGGATGCCCACGATTCGGGCTGCGCTCGAGCAATTGCGCGCGGGCGAAGACGTGACCCTGGTGGAAGTGCGCGAACCCGGGCAACACGTGTTGGTCAGCAAGGATGGAGGTTCGGTGGTGGTGGACGTGACAGACAGGGATGAAACCGTGCACGTCTCCGCTCCGATACGCGCCATCGAGAGCACCGTGGACCAAGTCGCCGCTGCGAGTCCGGAAACTCAGGACTAAATCGCGACGGATTCCCTTACTGGCGGGCGCAGCAAGGCCCCTTGCACGCGCCCGTCAGAATTGGGGATTTCATTTTGGCGGAACCCAGTACACTTCTTCGCGCAACGATCCTTTGCCGTAACCACCGCGCAGCAGGATGCCACGGCCCAACTCAATCATCTGCGGATGGCCGCAAAGGTAGCCAGTGGTATCGGCAGGGTCGAGCTTCCATTCGTATGCGTATTTGCGGATGAGGTCTTCCACCCGGCCCGTTTCTCCGCGCCATGCGCTGTCCTCCCAGGGACGGCTGACCGTGGGAACATATTTCATCCACGGAACTTCGCCGGCGATGCGCTCCAGTTCTTCGCGATAACCAAATTCCCAGGAGCGGCTGGCGCCCTGGATTACATAGAGCCGCAGATCGCCGGGGAATTTGTTCTCTTTCCAATCCGCGTACAACGTGCGCGCGTAGGAAATGTACGGCGCAACGCCCGTGACCGTCGCGAGCAGCAGATGATTGCGATGCCCGCTTTTCAGATCCAGGGTGAAGCGGCCCTTGGCGATTTTCCGTACGGAAAGCCCATCGCCCACCTGCAGCTTATGAAGCAGCGGCGTCAATTCCCCTTGCTCGACCAATTCAATGAAAATTTCTAGCTCGCGTTCGTAGGGCGAGGAAACGATCGAGTAGGCGCGCTCGACGCGCTTCAGCGGCGAGTCCACCCCCAGCGTTGCGTACTGCCCGGCGACAAAATTGAATTGGCCGCCCGGATCAATCTTGACCTTCCACAGATCCGGCGCCAGGTTCTCCCGCTGCGTTATGCGGCCTGGGTAGAATTTGTCAGCAGAAGAACTCATGCCGCAGGCCCCCCGAGTCCTTTCGGATTCGCGTGCGATGCGAAAAAACGCTCGTAAAAAAACCAAGAGGCGCCCTGGTGCCGCTGGAGCGCCTGTAAAACCTGAAACTACAGAATTTCCATCACGGATGCTGATCTTGCTGGAACATCATCGGATTAAAAGGCTGCGGCGTCCCGGTGATCTTGTCCTTGGCATCGGTGATCACCTTGGTGAGCACCATAGTCGAGTCTTTCCCCTGAAATTTCACCAAGCCGTAGGGTCCGGCCTTGGGAGCAACCCAGGCGTCGCCAGTTCCATCCTTCATCTTGTAATGTTCGGCCGTGAACGTCCCGGCCGGAGTGGTGACGGTCTCGCTCGCGACGTCGTCCGCGCGGTCACGGATATCGGCAGGCTGTTTTTGCGCGCTCGATTTGTTCATCTGCGTGGGCATTTCCATCGGCGGGCGCGTACCCATTTGCATGATCATGCGGGAGACGACAGTGTCCGTGCCATCCACCACCGTCAACGATTTCATCACCATTTGTCCCGCGGGTGAGTTGGACATGGTCATCTCGAACCAGTACCCGTCCTTGCCGGCCACCGATTCCTTGCCGACGATGGCGATTTCCATCACCATTTTGCTGCCCTTGTCCGTGGTGATTTCGTATTCGCCGCCCGAACCAACCACCGGATTGAATATTCCGCGCATGGCCGGAGCGACGTGCATCCCCATCTGGGCGCTCGCGAACAAAGGCAGCATCGCCAGCAGAAGGCCAACGCAACCGAAACGTGCCGCTATCTTCATGAACTCTCCTCGAGCACTTGAGATTTCCAGCGATTGCGACTAGAGGTCGCGTCCCAAGGAATCCATCATTTTCGATGTGTCGAAACTGGCGTCTATTTTCACGTTGGTGACCACGCACAGGAAATCCACAACCTTTTCATCCGCGGCTACCGTGGATATACCGCTGTCCGACTTCTTAGGAAAGAAAAAGGCGACGGACTGTATCTTCTTTCCATCCTCGCTGTTCTGGATCTTTACGCCGCTGGGAGCGACTTTCTGTTTCGTTTTCCTATCGATCAAGAAAGCGCCGTTTTGCAGAATCTTCTCATCCACGGACTGAAACGGCTTCATGTCCGGCCCTGCCACCACAATTTCGTAGGAGTCCACGGGCTTGGCGAGCTCTTGGGCCGCCGCGTCGTCGTTCATCTGGCCCGCGAGGACCAGGTTGCGAATCACGGCTTCGCGGATGGTTCGCGACGACGACCAGCGCACAAGGAACATGGCTAGAGCCGCCGTCTGCGGTCCGCCACTCGCCGCGTCAGCGGCGCCTCCGCCTCCAGGGCCTGTCCGTGGACTTTGGCCGCTTCTCGCGGGCCCTGGCCCAGACGTCGAGCCGCCGTCAGTACCGCCCGCTGCGGCGTCTCCGTTTAGCCACGGAGCCTCCACTTGTATGCTGCGCGCCCACGGTGACCCGTCGAGTACCTTGCGTACGTCCTTGGCATCCCACTGCTGATAGGGTTTGGATTTCCACGGGTCGCCGCCCGCCCACACCATTGCCGCAAGTAGTAGTACAACGCAACCGCTAAGAAGGATTTTGCGCAAGATTTTCCTCGATCCGACCAGCGCCGCGGATGGCCAACGCCGCTCGAGGGATTTTCGCCGGGATACAGTATTCCCGGCCGGACAGCCGTCAATCTATCCGCCAGCTTGCCGGGAAGCAAGCGTTTTTGCTTTCGGGTATCCGGAAATGTTCGTGGCTTCGGGTCCGCCGTAGACGTGCTCCACCCGATACATGGGGTTCTCTCGGGATTCGAAGTGGGTGCGCATGAGCAGCTCGCCTACCAGCCCGACCGCCAAAAGTTGCACTCCGAACAACGTCAGCATCATTCCCAGGACCAGCAACGGGCCGTGCAGCGCGAACAGATCCAGGCGCCACCACATCAATTTCTCGGCCAGCAGGAACGCCATGATTCCGCCACCCACAAATAATCCCAGCAGTCCCGGAGGACCGAAGAAGTGCAGCGGGCGCGTCATATAGCGCATCAGGAAGCGGATGGTGATGATGTCGAAAAAAACGCGCAGCGTGCGCGAAATGCCGTAATGCGATTGGCCGTCCGGCCGCACGATATTGCGAATCGGAACCTCGACGATCTTGGCTCCGTTCCACGCGGCTAGCGCCGGAATAAAGCGGTGCATTTCGCCGTACAACGGAACGTCCTTGATCGTCTCGCGGCGATAAACCTTAAAAGTCGTGCCGAAGTCGTGGATCGCAACTCCGGAAAGCTTGGCCATCATCCAGTTCGCTACGCGCGAAGGCAGCCGCCGCAAAATAAAATTGTCCACGCGTTTTTGCCGCCAGCCGCTCACAATATCGCAGCCGGTCGCGTCCAAAGTTTCCAGCAGCGTGGGAATATCGGCGGGGTCATGCTGCAAGTCGCCGTCCATCGAAATGATTACATCGCCGGAAGCGTAATCAAATCCCGCGGCGAGCGCCGTGGTCTGGCCGTAGTTTCGTTTCAGGCGCAGCACTGCGACGCGCGGATCCTGTTCGGCAATGTCGGCGAGAATCTGTGGTGTCGCGTCCGAGCTTTGATCGTCCACGTAAACGAACTCTACCGGCTCGAATCGCCCGGTCATGATCTCACTTAGCTGGCGGTGCAATTCGCGGACGCTCTGCTGCTCGTCGTGAAAGGGCACCACCAGTGAAAAACGTGGCGGTGTTTTGGCCTGCTCGCGCATAGGTTCAGTTTAACTCGCGATAGCTGATTAAGCGAACCCCTCGTTCGTGCAGCGCACTGCGCACGCTGGCATCGAGCAGCGCATCCAGTTCCGTTTCGCGTTGCTCGCGCAGCCGGGTACCGGACTGCACCAGGTCGGCGTCGCAAATCCCGGGGTGCAACATTATTTCGGTGCTGCCGTCGGCTAGCGCATCGACCATACGGCGCAGTGCAGCGGCGCTCACTTGCCCGGTCACTGCAAGTCCCAGAAAATGGTCCGGAAATTGAAGCCCGTACTTCCGGGCGATGGCGTAAAAGCGCGGACCGACGGCGCGAACCGCACCTGCCGCCACAATCTGCATCGAAATGCCTTTTTCGTCGGCCCTCATCGTCTGCCAGGAGTCATGCAGATTTTCCATAGGCTTGCGTACTCGCTTGATTCCAAATTCTTTGGCAATTCTTGCTAACGACTCCATAACCCGGGGATGCGCATGCGTATGTTTGTGAGTGTCCAGATGCGTCGCGCGGATTCCGGCGGATTGAATTTTATTGATTTGCGCGCGCAGCTCCTGTTCGATTTCCTTCGCCGGTATCATTCCGGAGCTAAGTCTGGCGACAAACTTCGCCAGGGACTCCGGCAAATTGCCATCGCCGTCGGCCAGGGACGCAATATCTTCGCGGCGGGCGACGCATTTCCCGCCGACCAGAACTAAATGGCAGCCCACTCCCAGTTTGGGATTCGCCGCGCTCAGCCGTACCGCATCGTCGAATGCCGGACCGTTGGCCATCAGCGTGGCGCTGGTGAGAATCCCTTCGCGATGCGCACGAATAATTCCTTGGTTCACACCACGCGTCATTCCAAAGTCATCGGCGTTGAGAATCAGAGATTTCATTTGGGTCCGGGACATTTTGCAGCTGCCTAACCATGATAGCAAGTCGGCACGAAGAAGCGCAGCTGGCGCAGCGGCGCGCGCGACGCGGGAAATTTCCTTCTGGGAAAGAATACTCGCAGTCCGTTCCAAAAAGGTTTGCGGAAAATGTGGCGAGACATTTTTGAAACCATTGCAGCGCCGAACGAACAGGAAAATATAGATCTTGTGTGAAAGTTTTCAACAGCTCTGTTGAAAACCGTGTGGAAATGGCGGCAGGGGAAACGAAATCGTCCAGCAACGTAAAGGTTTAATCCTGTTTGCACACATTCCGGGCAGTCTGCAATCGTGGGAATGAGAAAATCGTGACGCCAACAGAGGTGTATAAAAATTTCGCGCCCAATGAAACTAATACCAGTGAGTGGGGGCTTCCAGCTTGATTTCAATCGTGTCTTGATCTGTTTCGATGTCGTACCACTTGCCGTATGTGTGCAGGCCCTTGGCAATCACCTGAATCAATATTTTGCCTCGCGGCACCGCGGGAACCTTCACCGAGCCGTCTTGATTCGTCTTGAAACTGAGCTCTGCGAGTTTGTCTTTGTGCAAGAAACTGCCGGGCTCGTTGAAACGGACGTAAACGCTGGCATTACCCACAGGCTTGTCTTCCGGGTTGGTGATGCGGATTCTCAATCGCGTTGTGCTGCCGTCGGAAGTTAGGTCATCTTTCTGGCTGGATTTGTCGGCCGCGCCCGGTTGACTCGGGGTCGAGGACTGATCCGCCGGGTTCGTCTGCGCGCGGCAAGCGTCAGGTGAAAGCAATCCCGTTACCAAAACTGCAGCGAAGGCCAGCAGGAAGAATAGAACTCGACGGAGGGTGCAGGGCCTCATACATCCCTCTTGTACTCCAATCCGGCCGGTCGCTCAAGCGCATAAGTCCACGCGCACGGGCGGCGGCCATCGGCACCCGTATGGAACGCGCCGCGACAGCTTGGAAGCACACCCATGATCTTCCGCTGTTGCTGCATTGCTGAATCCTTAACAATGTCGCGGGCGTTCGGTGTCGTGCCGCCCTCCGCCTGTCGTATGATGAAAGGTCAAATCCGAAAGCCATCGCGGATAGGCGAAGTCCGCTCCGGCGGTGTAAGAGCGCATGCGGCTTGGAGTTGCCCGTTTCGCGACCGCGCGCGTGCGTTGTGAACCAAACCGCCGGCTTAGACTCCGTACGCAGCCGAAAAAATTCTTAGCATTCATGTCTTGGAGGAAAGTGATGGGTTTTTCGACCGATGCAATTCACGTGGGCCAGGAACCGGACGCGCTGACCGGATCAATCGTCGCGCCGATTTATCAAACCTCGACCTACGTTATCGAGGAAATGGGCAAGAGCAAGGGGTATGACTATGCCCGCACCAACCACCCCAACAGAAAAGCCCTGGAGCGCACGATCGCCAAACTCGAGAATGGCCATGCCGCCTACGTCTTCACTTCGGGAATGGCGGCGATTGATGCCGTCTTTCGCCTGCTGCGCCCGGGCGACCATACCATTCTTTCTCAATCCGTGTATGGCGGCGTCTTCCGCATCACCACGCAACTGCTGGTCCAGTTTGGACTGGAATTCAGTTACGTCGACACTTCCAATTTGGAAAAAGTGAAGCAAGCCATCAAGCCGAACACGAAAATGATTTATGTTGAAACTCCGACGAATCCCACGATGATCGTCACCGACCTGGCTGCCATTGCAAAACTGGGACACGAGCGAAATCTGACCGTTGTGGTCGACAACACGTTCCTGAGCCCCTATCTACAACAGCCGCTCGCTCTGGGCGCGGACATCGTCGTCCATTCCATGACCAAGTTCCTGAACGGCCACAGTGATTGCACCGGCGGAGCGGTAATCGTCAGCACGCCCGAACAAGCTCAGAAAATATACTTTGTGCAACGCTCGGCCGGCGCTGGCCTGGCGCCCATGGATTGCTTTTTGGTTTCGCGCGGCGTCAAGACGCTAGCGGTGCGCATGGACCGCCACAATTCCAACGGCATGACGGTGGCAAAGTACCTCGCGGCTCATGCCAAGGTAAAACACGTCATCTTCCCCGGACTGGCTTCCCATCCACAGCACGAAATCGCCAAGAAGCAGCAGCGCGGCTTCGGCGCGATGATTTCGTTTGATCTGGGCCCGCTCGAATCAGCCAAGAAGTTTCTGAATCACGTGCACCTGTGCTCGCTGGCAGAAAGCTTGGGCGGAGTCGAGACGCTCATTTCCCTGCCCGCGCTGATGACTCACGCCTCCATCCCGCCGGATATTCAGATGCAGATCGGGATCACGCAGGGGCTGGTGCGCTTGTCCGTCGGGATCGAGGACGTCGAGGACATCATCGCCGATTTGGACCAGGCTCTGGCCCGAATCTAGTGTGCGCGGGCCAAATTAAATTGGGCGCTGCGTCTGGAATGACACACGCGCCAGTTCCCGGCGTTCTCGACCTGGTCGAGCTGCAAACGATCAGCTCTTTACGGATGCCGAGATCCAATCCAAATAAGTCCGCGAACCCGCCGCGATCGGCAAAGCGATAATTTCCGGTACCTGGTAGCTGTGCAGCTCGAGCACCACCTCGCGCACCGCCGCAAACCGCCGCCTGCTCGTCTTGATTAGCAGCAAAAACTCCTTGGCCGACTCGACCCTGCGCTTCCAGCGGTAGGTGGACGCCAACGGCACCCCGATCTCGCTGACGCAAGCCGCCAGCCGTTGCCCCACCAGCGCGCGGGCGATCTTGTGAGCCTCTTTTCGCGACCCGCAGGTGACCAGTACCAGAATTTTGTCGGTCATCGTTGCCGCCCATCCGCCTTTACTCTTGCGACTCGCACCGTTCTTCCTCGATTTTAGTTCGCGGGCCAAGATACAATAGTCGCCCGTGACGAAACAAACGATCCATTTCGGAACTTCCGGCTGGCGCGGCATCATCGCCGACGATTTCACCTTCGCCGGAGTTCGCCGTGCCTCCGCCGCCATCGCCGGACACGTCCGTGCGCTAACGAAAAAACCTAAACTCGTCGTCGGCCACGACACGCGCTTCTTCTCGCCGGAATTCGCGCGCACCTCCGCGGGAGTGCTGCGGAAAAAGGGCTGCGCCATCGTTTTCTGCCCGGAACCGACGCCGACTCCGGTGCTGGCTCACGCCATCATTCACAATAAACTCGATGGAGGCGTCAACATCACCGCTAGCCACAACCCGGCCGAATATAACGGCCTGAAATTCTCTGGGCCCGACGGCGGGCCGGCCCTGCCCGACATCACCAAGGACATTGAAAAACGCGCCGCCGCGTTGCCGGACGACGAAGAAAGTCATTTCCAGGACATTGCCGACGATTTTGAGCGAATTGATCCGCGCGGACCTTACTTCGCGCAACTAAAAAAAATGATTCGCTTCGATGTGCTGGCCAAAGCCAAAGGCAATTTCGCCTACGACGCCTTGCACGGCTGCGGCGCGGGCTGGCTCGATCGCATCCTCGCCGATCATGGGATGACGGTCGAATCCATTCGCACTCGCCGCGACGTCCTGTTCGACGGCAGCGGCCCTGACCCTTCGGAACAAAATCTTGCGCCGCTGACGAAACTGGTGCTCGAAAAGAAATCGCTGGCAGGCCTCGCCACCGACGGCGATGCCGACCGCTTCGGTATCCTCGATCGCGACGGCACGTTCGTCCAGCCCAATCACATTCTGGGCCTGGTGTTCGATTACTTGCTCCAGACGCGCGGTGAAAAGCTGGGCGCCCAGCGCAGCGTCGCCACCACGCATCTGATTGACGCTGTCGCGCGCCTGCACGGTGTGAAGACTTACGAAACTCCGGTCGGCTTCAAATACGTTGGCCCGCTGCTGCGCGAAGGCAAAATTGCGCTGGGCGGGGAAGAAAGCGCGGGCATGACCATCCACGGCCACCTCCCGGAAAAAGACGGCATCCTCGCTTGCCTGCTGGTGGCCGAAATGATCGCGGCGCGGCAGGCTTCACTCAACGATCAGCTGCGCGATCTGTTCCGCCGAGTGGGTGCCGAATTCTGGCCGGTGCGCGAAAACTTGCATCTCCCGGCGGAAGCCCAGGCCAAGCTGCCGAAACGTTTGCTCGAAAACTTCACGGAATTTGCGGGACATAAAGTCGCGAAAACCGATCGCACCGACGGGCTGCAGCTGATTTTCGACGACGGCTCGTGGATTCTGATGCGTCCGTCGGGCACTGAACCCGTCGTGCGCATCTATACCGAAGCCGCGAAGCTCGCCGCAGCCCAGAAATTGGCACAGGAGGCGCGCGCATGGATTACCCAGTGAACCGCGACGTCCACAATCCGCCGCCGGAAAAGATCGACGCGACCGCTCCGCGCCAGACCTTCGCCCAGCAGCTAAGCTCGTTCTTACGCCGCAATCTGTATTGGTTTCTGGTCGCTGGATTCGTCTTGCTGCTGCTGCAGGATATTTTCGGGACGCACGGAGTCCTGGCGATGCGCCGCTCGCAAGCCGAAGCGCGGAAAATCCAACAGGAAATAAGTCAATTGGATCGCGAAAACAAGAAACTGCAGGACCATGTGAAGGATCTGAAGACCGATCCCTCCACCATGGAATGCATCGCCCGCGAAGATTTCGGCCTGGCGCGTCCGGGGGAATTAATTTTCAAGACGCAGCCGAGAGCAACAGATCCAGCACATCCCGCCGCGGCGCAAGGCTGCTCCGCGCTCAAGCCTTAAGCCTCGGGCGCGAGCCGTAGCCTGCGTCGAAACCAAGCAATCACTTCCGCGCGATTTCCCTTCCAGCGCGTGCGCGCCACAGAAAGTAAAACCATCGCCGTGGTGATTATCAACAACCCGAAAGTGGCCATGGGAATGGACTGCGCTCCCTTCTGCAGAAGGGAGAACCGCCCGTACACGAATTCAATGTGCACCCAGTAAACCAGCAGCGAAGTTTGGCCGATCTGCACCATCGGGCTGAACGGAATTCGTGCAACCACCCAGCGGCACCACAGGAAGCTCAGCGGAAACAGCAGCAGCAGAATTCCCACGCGCGCCAGAAAAAAATTCGGGCTGGTGTGCCAGTAGTCGTACACCGCAAACAGCTTCACCGACCGCGCGTCCAGCCACATCGAAAAATAGTACAGCGCGATTCCCAGCGCGCCCAGAAACGCGACCACTTTCGCCTGGTTCCGCATCGCCCAATCGTCGAACAAGAAAAATCCCAGCGCCAGCCCCGCAAAGGCAAAGGCCGCCCACGGGAAAACGGGAAAGAGCCACGCCTGCGGAGTATTGAACGTGTGTACGCCGTTGATGTAGGACTCCAGGTACCAGGGCAGCCAGCTCGGCCGCCAAGTCGTGTAAAGCGGCGGCGTAGCCAGCGAGATCGCCACCGTCGCCAGCAACGCCATTGTCAGATTCGCAGCCCGCGTTCGGGTGAACCAGCACACCACGCCCATCAGAATCATCGCAAAGCCGATCGTGTTCAGAATGTCCACGCGCAGCAGGTCGGTCCAGGGCGCCCAGGGCAGCCCGAGCAAATATTCCTGCAAACGGAAGCCGTAGCCGAGCGCCAGAATTTCCGCGCCGCGCAAGATCGTCTTGCGCGCGATTTCGTTCGCCGACACGCCCTTGCGCCGCATCTTGTCCGTCACCAGCGCAAACGACACCCCCGCCAGAAACAAAAACAGCGGCGCAGGAACCGTGCCGCTCAGCTGCGACCAACGGAAGAACTTCGTTTCGCGCGCCGATGCATTCAGCCACGAGTCATACGCATGCACCTGAAACATCAGCAGGCAGGCAAATCCCCGCAGCCAATCGATATACGTGAATCGTTCCGATTTAGCGGGTGCGGCCATCTCTCTGGCGTCGTTTTGAGCCGCACCAGAATCGCACAAGCCAGCCCCGCGCGGAAATCGAAAGCAACTTTTTCTCTGAACCTGCGACGACTTCAGTAAAATCTTCAGCCGTGACGAAGAACTCCGCTTCCTGGTCAATGAACTTACAAACCGCTGCTGCCGCCTGGGCCGTGATCGTGGGGCTGGCGACGTTCTACGGAATCCGGCTGGGCTACAGCGGGCGTTCGTTTGTGCTTGCGCTCGGCGTGGCCGCAGCGCTATTCGCTTTCGAGCTGTTTCTCGCGGCACCGCGCGTGCTCGAGAGCGCGCGAAATAGGTTCGGCGAACACGGCGCGGTGCTGGCGCCTCTGCTGCCGCTATTCGCTGTGCTGATTTACACCATCGGCGTTACCGCGAATTGGAGAACGGCGCTGCTGGGCGCGGCTTACACCGTATTGCCGGCGCTATTGGCCGCGACATGCATCGGGAAGCCGGCCGGCCAGTGGCAGGACTATGTTGCATTGCTGCTGATCTGGCTTCCCGTTGAACTGCGCTGGAAGGGCCTTACATTTCTGTACGTGCTGTTCCCCTACCCGCCGCAATTGATGCACACGCTTACCATCTTGTTGGCGCTGTGCACCGGTGTCGTGACATTCGTACTCCTGCGACGCCTGCCCGGAATCGGCTACGCGGTGGAATGGCGACGCGGTTTCGCCGCCAATGTCATTCTGCACTTCGGCGTGTTCGCCGTAATCGCCGTCGCCCTTGGTCTACGCATCGGCTTCCTCACCTACGCGCCATCCCTGGCACGGCTGCGCACCGCGCCAATCGAAGTCGTCGGCATTTTGTTTTTCACCGCGTGGCCGGAGGAATTCCTGTTTCGCGGAGTGCTGCAGAATATTCTTTCACGCACGTTCAAGAACCAAGGGGCCGGCTTGGCCGTCGCGTCTGTCGCGTTCGGGTTTGCGCATATTTTCCACGCCCCCTTCCCCAATTGGAAATATGTGTTCCTGGCAACGGTGGCGGGATTGTTCTACGGCCGTACCTGGATTAAGACAGCATCGCTATTTCCCGGCGCGATCGTGCACGCGCTCGTGGATATTTTGTGGCATATCTTGTTTCGTTAGGTTCGCGCATTAAAAGCGCAACCGCAAAGCACGAACCAGCCGCAGACGGGAGCGCTACTTCACAACCCCCTGCAGCGGGCTCGAAGCCGAAGCGTAAAGTTTCTTGCTGATGCGTCCAGCCAAGAACGCTTTGCGTCCAGCATCGACCGCAGACCCCATCGCCTCCGCCATCAGCACGGCATCCTGCGCCTCCGCAATCGCGGTATTCATCAGTACGCCATCGGCTCCCAGCTCCATCGCCAGAGCCGCATCGGAAGCCGTACCCACGCCCGCATCCACAATCAGCGGCACTTGCGTAATCCGTTCGCGCAAAATCCGCAGGTTGGTCACGTTCTGAATTCCCATCCCCGAGCCGATCGGCGCGCCGAGAGGCATCACCGCCGCCGCGCCTGCATCAATCAATTTCCGCGCCACAATCAAATCGTCATTCGTGTAGGGCAGCACCACGAAACCTTCCGCCGCCAAAATCTTCGTCGCCGCGATCAATTGCTCCGTGTCCGGAAAAAGCGTCTGCTGGTCGCCGATCACTTCCAGCTTCACCCATTCCGAAAGACCCACCTCGCGCCCCAGCCGCGCCGTGCGCACGGCTTCGTCCGCCGAGTAGCAGCCCGCCGTATTCGGCAGAATGAAAAAATTCTCGCGGTCAATGTAATCGAGCAGGGATTCTTTGGATTTGTCGGTGAGATTCACGCGGCGCACCGCAACCGTGACCATCTCCGCGCCCGAAGCCTGATGCGCGCGCCGCATTTCGTCGAAGCTGCGGTATTTCCCCGAGCCCACGATCAAGCGCGAGTTGAAAGCGCGCCCGGCAATTACTAGTTGGTCGGCCATCACGATTCTCCGAATTTCGACGTACGGCGCGCGGACTCCGCGACGCGCGATTGCACCCGGCCCGCACCGCCCGCACGCAAGGCCTCGAGAGGTTATACGCGAAACTTTCGTCCGTCGCTACGCCCGGGGCTACGCCTGGTGCTGCGGCCGCGGCTCTTCTACATCCGCATACAGCCGCGCGATCACGTCCTGGTAACGCTCTTCAATCACGCGCCGCTTCATTTTCAGCGTGTAAGTCAGCTCCCCGCTCGCATAGGTAAAATCCTGATCGAGTAGCGCAAATCTCTTGGGCTTCTCGTATTGGGCGAGCGACGCTGTCAAGCGTTCGATCTCGTGCGCGATCAGATCGCGCACCCAAGGATCCACAAGCATCTGCGCCCGCGTCGCAAATTCGCGTCCCTGCCGCTTCGCTTCCGCTTCGATCGTCGCGAAATTCAACACGATCAACACGGAGACGAATTTGCGTTTGTCGCCCACCACAATCGCATTCGTAACGTACGGGCAAGACTTCAGCATATTTTCGATCGGCGCGGGCGCAACGAACTTTCCCGCTGCAGTCTTCAGTAGTTCTTTTTTGCGGTCGGTGATGATCAAGTATCCATCTGCATCCAACTTCCCGATGTCTCCCGTGCGGAACCAGCCGTCGTCGGTCAAGACTTCGCGCGTCTCGGCCGGCTTGCGGTAGTAGCCCTGCATGACGTTCGGCCCCTTCACCAGAATCTCGCCGTCTTCCGCGATGCGAATTTCCACATGCGGGATCGGGCGCCCCACCGTGCCCACCTTGTTCGCGGTCGGCAAATTCGCCGTAACCACCGGCGCAGTTTCCGTCAGGCCATAACCCTGATACACGCGCACATTCAAGGACCAGAAAAATTCCGTAAGTTCCGGAGCCAGCGGAGCGCCCCCGGAACAGAACGTGCGGATCTTTCCGCCCAGCCCGGCGCGAATTTTCGAAAACACCAACGTATCCGCGATGCTCCAGCGCAACTGCAGCACACTGCCCGCTTTCTTCCCGTAAGCGCGCCAGGGAACGGACTGCTGCGCGACGTGCAGCGCCCAATCGAAAATCTTGCGCTTCAGGCCCGTCTCGCGATGCCCCTTCTCCAGAATGTTCGCGTACAATTTCTCGAAAAATCGCGGCACCGCGGCCGTCATCGTCGGGTGCACTTCCAATAAAGCTTCTGCCACGGCTTCGATCTGTTCGAGGTAGGCAATCGAAACGCCGCGCGACAAATAGCCGTAGCCCACGGTGCGCTCATACACATGCGCCAGCGGCAAAAATTCCAGCGCCACATCATCCGGATAGAAAACATATTCCTTGAGCGAATCAATCGCATTGGAGCTGAGATTCGAATGATTCAGCATCACGCCCTTGGGTTCGCCCGTGGTTCCCGACGTGTAAATGATCGTCGCCAGTTGGTCCCCGGCGACTTCTTTCGCACGGCGCCGGTATTCCGCGACGTCCGCGTCTCCAGCCGTGGCAATCAACGTCTCATAGCGCAGTATTTCTCCGTGCAGATCGCTCGGCGGCGCCACCGAAACCACATGTTCGAGGCCGGGCATCCGCTCGCGCGCTGCGGCAATCTTGCGCGCCTGCGTTTCGCCCTTGGTGATCACAATCCGCGAGCCCGAATCGTTCAGGATATAAGTCAGCCGGTCCACGGATTCATTGAAATAAATCGGCACGCTAGCCGCGCCCAGTCCGGTGATCGCGAAGTCCGCAACGTGCCACTCCGGACAATTCGGTGCGAATATGCCCACGCGATCGCCCGCCTTAATTCCCAGTTCGCCCAGCGCTTTCGACAAGCCTGCCACGCGCCGCAGCATTTCGCCCGCGCGGAAGGATTCCCAGCCGTTCGCGGTCTTGTAAATTTGTGCTTTCGGATTGGCGTAGCGATCTACAGCGTCCAGAAAAAGTTTGTTCAGCGCGGGATATTCCATATTCTCTCAATCAACTCTAGCGTATAGGCGCAAGTCGTGCAACGCGATTGGACCTGCACCTTGAGGATGCCCGCGGACCTTCGAGCGGCGCTACAATTCCACCGCCGGTCTGCGATAAGATGCAAGCGGAGGATGTCCATGTCGAAGCTAGTCACCGCAGAAGCCTCTGGATATCAACCGGTGCGCGCACCACGCGGCTCTGCCCTTTCCTGCAAGGGCTGGCAGCAGGAAGCCGCCCTGCGCATGTTGATGAACAACCTCGACCCGGAAGTCGCCGAGAAGCCCGAAGACTTGATCGTCTATGGCGGCCGCGGCAAGGCCGCACGCAACTGGAATTGCTACCACGCCATCGTCGCCTCGTTGCGCTCGCTGGAAAATGACGAAACCCTGCTGGTGCAATCCGGCAAGCCCGTGGGGATTTTTCGCACCCACACCTACGCCCCGCGCGTGCTCATCGCTAATTCCAATCTCGTCGGGCACTGGAGCGATTGGAAACATTTCGACGAGCTCGATCGCGCCGGCCTGATGATGTACGGCCAGATGACCGCCGGCAGCTGGATTTACATCGGCTCACAAGGAATTCTGCAGGGGACGTACGAAACATTCGCCGCGGCCGCACGCCAGCATTTCGGCGGCGATCTGGCCGGAAAATTGGTCGTGACGGGCGGCATGGGCGGCATGGGTGGGGCGCAACCGCTGGCCGCAACCCTGAACGGCGCGGCGTTCCTGGGAATTGATGTGGACCCCGAACGCATCAAGCGCCGCGTGAAAACGGGATACTGCGATGTGATGGTCAGCGACCTCGACGAAGCCCTGCGCATTCTGAAAAATGCCGTGCGCAAGCGCGAAGCCGCTTCCGTGGGCCTTATTGGAAATTGCGCGGACGTAATTCCCGAGCTCGCGCGCCGCGGCGTCGTGCCCGACCTGCTCACCGATCAAACCAGCGCGCACGATCCCGTCGGCGGATACATTCCGCAGGGCCTCGACGTAGCGCAAGCCGCCGAGCTGCGCAAATCCGATCCCACCGCCTACGAAAAGCGCTCGCTCGATTCCATCGCGCGCCACGTGGGAGCAATGCTCGCGCTGCAAAAAATGGGCTCGGTGACTTTTGATTACGGCAACAACATCCGCACCTTCGCGTTCCAGCAAGGCGTGAAGAACGCTTACGATTTTCCCGGCTTCGTGCCTGCTTATATTCGGCCGCTTTTCTGCGCAGGCCGCGGCCCGTTCCGTTGGGCCGCGCTTTCCGGTGAGCCTTCCGATATTCACCGTACCGATCAGCTGGTTCTGGAAATGTTTCCGCACGACGAAATTCTTTCGCGCTGGATCAAGCTCGCGCAGAAGCGTGTGCGTTTCCAGGGACTGCCCGCACGCATCTGCTGGCTCGGTTACGGCGAGCGCGATCGCTTCGGCTTGGCGCTGAACGATCTGGTCGCGAGCGGCGAATTGAAAGGCCCCATCGTGATCGGCCGCGATCACCTCGATTGCGGCTCGGTCGCTTCTCCTTACCGCGAAACCGAAAAAATGCTCGATGGATCGGACGCCATCGCCGACTGGCCGCTCCTGAATGCCCTGCTGAACACAGCAAGCGGCGCCAGCTGGGTCTCGATTCACAATGGCGGCGGCGTGGGCATCGGCTATTCACTGCACGCCGGCCAAGTTACAGTCGCAGACGGCTCGAAAGAGATGGGCGAGCGCGTGCAGCGTGTTCTGACCAACGACCCCGGCATCGGCGTCGCGCGCCACGTGGACGCCGGCTATCCCGAGGCCGTAGCCTTCGCAAAAAAGTACGGCGTAAAAATTCCGATGCCAGGCGATTAACTCCTGCATCTGATTTAAACTTATCGCGCCAAGCCTGGAGTTCCAGCCCTTTTCGCGCGCAACCAGAGGAGCCATCATGATCGTGATTACCGGAGCTACAGGAAACACAGGAAAGCCCGCAGCGGAAGCTCTGCTCGCCCAGGGCGATAAAATTCGCGTCATCGGGCGCGACGCATCCAAACTTCAGCAATTCGTCCAGAAAGGCGCCGAAGCTGCCGCAGGCAGCGTGGATGATCCGACATTCCTCCGCAAAGCATTCCAGGGTGCGCAGGCGGCGTACCTGCTGATCCCGCCGGATATGCAGACCAACGACTATCGCGGCTACCAGGAAAAAATTGTGGCCGCCTACGCCGCCGCGATCGCCGAAGCGAAAGTTCCCTATGTCGTGACTCTCAGCAGCGTCGGCGCGGACCTGACCGAAAAATCCGGCCCGATCCTCGGCCTACACAATCTGGAAACCAAATTGAACGCCATCAAGGGCCTCAACGTCTTACACTTGCGCCCCGCCGGGTTCATGGAGAATCTTTTCATGAGCGTGCAGCCGCTGCGAACCATGGGCATGCTTCCCGGCCCGCTGCCCGCGGACGCGATGCACGCGATGATCGCTGCGCGGGACATCGGGGCGTACGCCGCGGAAAGATTGCACGCCCGAGATTTCAGCGGCAGCTCGGTGCAGGAGCTGCACGGCCAGCGCGACATCAGCATGAAAGAAGTTGCCGCGGTCGTAGGCGATGCGATCGGCAAACCCAAGCTCGGCTACATGCAGGTTCCCTTCATGATGCTGGAGCCGGCTCTGGTGCAGACTGGCTTGCCGAAATCCACCGTCGCTCTGATGATCGAAATGTGGAAATCCATGAACTCCGGCGCGCTGCAGCTTCACGAACCCAGGAACGCGAAAAACACCACGCCAACTTCCATCGAAAATTTCATCAGCGAAGTTTTCGCACCCGCGTATTCAAGTATGGCGGCGAAGGCATAGCGGGGGCGCCTCGCGCGCCTTCGTAGCGGCGCACTTCCGTGCGCCGCCGATCGACGGCGGTCCCGCGCCTTCTGACCGCCCTGACCAGGCCGGCTGAGCGATTGACAATTCCGCATCGCCAGTAGTTTTTACTTCCTCGCGGCGTTAGTATCGCTGCACGCGTGCCCGACTGCCTCATCACCGGCTGCTCGCAGCTGCTGACCCTGCGCGGACCCGTTCCCCGCCGCGGCAAGGCTCTCAGCGACCTCGGCATCGTTCCCGATGGCGCCATTCTCATCCAGGAAGACCGCATCGCCGCCATCGGCCCGCGCCGTCGCGTCGAAAAATTGCGCCTAGCGCGCCGCGCGGAAAAAATCGATCTCGGCGGACGCGTGGTTCTCCCCGGATTCGTGGATTCGCACACGCACCTGATTTTCCCGCGCAGCCGCGCCCATGAATACGAAGAGCGCATCGCCGGAGCCAGCTACGAAGAAATCGCAAAGAAAGGCGGCGGCATTCGCTCGACGGTAGAGAGTCTGCGCCGCGCCACCCCGACCGCGCTTAAAACGCGCGCCATCGCCAACCTGAACCTATTCGCCACCCACGGTACCACCACCATCGAATCCAAAAGCGGCTACGGCCTCGACTGGAAAAGCGAACTCAAAATCCTGACCCTGCTCTCTGAATTGCATCAGCAGCATCTGCTCGATATCCACTCGACGTTTCTTGGTGCGCATGTTGTTCCCGCGGAATATCGCAGCCGTCCGGAAGCCTACGTGAACCTGCTGGTGGATCGCTGGATTCCCACCGTAGCCATGGCCGGCCTCGCCGAATTCTGCGACGTTTTCTGCGATCGCGGCGCATTCACCGTCGCGCAGTCGCGCAAAATCCTGGCCGCCGGACGCGCCGGAGGCCTGGTCCCGCGCATCCACGCCGAGCAACTTGCCAACACGGGCGCCGCGCGCCTCGCGATCGAACTGCAAGCAGCCAGCGCCGACCACCTGGAAAAAATCAACGCCGCGGACATTCGCGCTCTAGCACTTTCGAATGTAGTCTGCACGTTGCTGCCCGGCTGCTGCTTCCATCTCGGCCTCAGCCATTTCGCCCCGGCGCGCAAGTTGGTCGACGCCGGCGCCATCATTGGCATCGCCACCGATTTCAATCCCGGCACCAGTCCCACGCTCAGCATGTCCATGATTTTGTCGCTGGCCTGCACTCAGATGCGCCTGACGCCTGCCGAAGCCATCACCGCTGCCACCATCAACCCCGCCTATTCGCTGCGCGCCCACGATCGTGCCGGCTCCCTCGAAGTTGGCAAGTATGCGGACATCGCCGCCTTTGACGTGGCCGACTACCGCGAAATCCCGTATTATTTTGGTGTGAATCTTTGCGCCTTCACCATGAAACGCGGCGCTGTCATCTACTCGAAGAATCTTTAACCACATGAAACGACTCGTCGAATCGGTTCCGAATTTTTCCGAAGGCCGCGACATGGCCAAGATGGACGCCATCGTCGCCGCAATGCGCGAAGTTCCCGGCGTGTATCTGCTCGACCGCGAAAGCGACGCCGACCACAACCGCAGCGTCGTGACGATTGCCGGCGAGCCGGATGCCGTCGCCGAGGCCGCGCTCCGCGGCGTCGGCAAAGCCGCCGAGCTGATTGACCTCTCCAAACATTCCGGCGCCCATCCGCGCATGGGCGCAACGGACGTGGTGCCGTTCATCCCCGTCGCAGGCGTCAGCATCGAAGATTGCGTCGCGCTGGCGAAAAAAGTCGGCCGCGAAATCTGGCAGCGCTATCGCATTCCAGTCTATTTCTATGAAGCCGCCGCGCAGCGTCCCGAACGCAGCAACCTGGAAAATATTCGCAAGGGCCAGTTCGAAGGCTTGCTCGCCGAAGTCCCCAAAAATCCCGATCGCGCTCCGGACATCGGCGAACCGCGCCTGCATCCTACGGCCGGGGCCACAGTCGTCGGCGCGCGCAAATTCCTCATCGCCTATAACATCAACCTCAACACTCCGCACCTGGAAATCGCGAAAAACATCTGCAAGGCCATCCGCTTCTCGAATGGCGGCTTGCGTTTCGTGAAAGCCATGGGCGTGGATCTACGCGCGCGCCAACTGGCGCAGGTTTCCATCAACATGACTGATTTCGAGCAGACGCCGCTGCATCGCGTCTTCGAAATGGTGAAGCGCGAAGCCGAACGCTATGGCGTCGCGATCGTCGGCAGCGAAATCGTCGGCCTGATTCCCAAGCGCGCCATCGAACTAACCGCCGATTTTTATCTGCAGCTGGAAAACTTTTCCCCCGCGCAAGTGTTTGAAAATCGTATCGAAGCTTCGCTCAGCGGCAACGTTACTCCGGAAGGCTCCGGCAAATTGGCAGCGCTCGCGCAACCGTTTCTGGAAGCGGTCGCCGAGCCCACAGCCACGCCCGGCGGCGGTTCCGTCGCGGCGCTGGCGGGCGCGCTCGGAGCAAGCCTGGGCCAGATGGTCGCCAGCCTCTCACGCAAGAAAAAATCGCAGGCCGCTTACGTGGATCAACTCAGCGACGCACTGGCAGAATTTCAAGCTTCCGCGCGCGCGCTTGCGGAAGCGATTGATCGCGACGCGGCATCCTTCAGCGACGTGATGGCTGCTTACAAGTTGCCGAAAGATACGTCTGAACTAGAGCGCCAGCGCGACTTCGCAATTCAGCAAGCGCTGCACGGCGCGGCCAGCGTTCCACTGGAAGTCGCGCGTGCCGCGGCGGAAGTTTTTGACCGGCTCGGGCAACTGGATAGCATCTCCAGCCCGTCTATGTATTCAGACATTCGCGTAGGAAGATTGATGGCTGCCGCAGCGGTTCGCGGCGCGCTGGAAAATGTAGCGATCAATCTGGAATCCATCACAGACAGCGAATTTGCCCAGCGGCTGCGCGCGGAGTCGGCAGCTCTTTCTGCGCGCGTGGCAGAAAGCCCGATCGCCGTCAGCCGCTAATGACCAAATTTAAAGCATGAACGGAAAGATTTGAACTGAGGGGATATCCAATGAAAAGTCCGATGCTACGCAGCGCAATTTCAGCCCTAGTCGCTTTCGCTTTGGTTTTCGGCACCGTCACCATCGCTCCCACCCGCACCTCGGCCGCTTCGCTCAGCACCGCCATCATCGGCATGTTCCCTAAATCGGTTGGCGAATTTTCCTACGCCGACCTGAAAGCCGCGCGCAAATTTCCCTGGTTCTCGCAACTCTACGGCCAGGTGCTGCCGCCGAAATTCCGCCAGTTCGAACAGTTTCTAGGTTCCTCCGGCGTGGACCCAAATTCTCAGGTTGAAGAAATCGCCTGGGCCAACGTCAGCAGCGGCAGCACGGATGACGTCGTCGGCGTCGCGCTCGGCCAGTTCGATCCTGCTTCGGTGGAGACCAAACTCAAGGCGCAGAAGGTTCCTTCGTTCGAAGTGCAGGGCTACCATCTTTACGCGTTTGGCAGCGGAGCCGCCGCCGGCGACATCCTCTTCGTATTCTTCGATTCCAGCACCGCCGCTTTTGGCAACCGCACTGTCCTGGAACATCTCATCAACGTGCGCATGGGCGGCGAAGAAACTCTGCTCACCGGCAAACTTTTCCCGCTGATTTCCGAAGCCAACGGCAACGGCATCATCTGGGCCGTCCTGGACAAAGACCACACGCACCTCGCCATGCAACAGCTGGTTCCGCAAGCGGGACAATTCCCGCAAGCCACCGCCATTATCGGCCGCCTGCACGCGATGATCATCAACATCAATGCGGATAGCGGCGTGGACGCGCACTTCCAAGCCGTCTGCGATTCCGTGGACGACGCGAATTTACTGGGCGCGGCGATGCAGGCAGGCATCATGTATCGCAGGTATCAGGAAGCCCAGGGCAACCCGTCCCTGGCGAAAACTCTGGACCAGGTGAAAGTTACTCCCGCCGGTGATCGCCTGAAAATCGAAGCGCCGGTGAGCCAGGAAGAATTGTTGTCGCTGATTCAAACCAAGGCCTTCGCCGCACCGATGTGATCCAAGTTTCGCGCCAGAGAGCGGCGGCGGGTCTCAGCACTCGTCGCTGTACTGGCCCTGGGATCAATCACCCCATTTTGTCCGCCACGCAACAGGGACGCCGGCATTTCCGCGCGTGGGCACAGAACGACCCAGGAAACGATTGCCTGAAGTCACAGAACCAAGAACCGCGAGGAGTTAAGCGTTGGCCTTGCGTCCACCATCACAATACTTGATCAAAGTCATGCGCGAGAGGCCGCCGCTCGTCGCATATTGCACGCGATCCACCTTGGTCATCTGCAGCGCCCTGCTCAATCCCGCACCAGGATCCGCCGCCGCGTCTCCGATGAAAGTATCCAGCCCCGCGGTTGGCAGCGCAGCTCCGGTATGCTCGATCGCCACTTCCACACGATCCGGATAATCCGAAATAATCACGCGCACCGTTGGTTCCCGGTTGGCCTGGCCTTCCATCAGGGGAAATGTTTCGCGGCAAGCTTCTTGCACCGCCGAAGTAAGTCCCTGCTGGCCTGCTTCCGACAATCCGCAGCGCTGCGAAGCGTGCTGCACCACGGCTCCGATCGCCCCGAAAAAGCGGGTATCTTCGTGCAGGATTAATTCGGTATGCGCCGGTTCGGTGCTCATTCTGGATGGCTCATGGGCTAGTGCTGTTCGGCGTCGGCCACGCGGACGTCGCAGGCCTCGCGGCAGTCTGGGCAATAGTACATTCCATCCACCGCCAGCCGGATATTGTATTGCGATTGGCAGAAACAGCAGAACTTCTCGCATGTGCACTGCGATTCCGGTTTGTCACATTGCGAACAAAGTGTAAGCACCGTCGCCGCCTCTAGGGTCGAATACGCGCCTGTTTCGCTTAGCTCATAGTAGGACATGCGCGACGCAGCCACAAGCGCCTTGCACTGGGCGATTCCCTGCGACGCAAAGGCGCGACGCCGCCATGCGTTCCGGCTCCGGCGCGGCGAAAATGACCAGCGGTCGCCTTCCTTGACACTCCAAAACTCGCATGCTACGTTCGATATTTCGCCGCGCTAATGAGAAACCCTCTGTGAACACATCGGCAACCGTGGAATTGCGCAAGACCGCTCTGAATTCCGTCCATCGTCGGCTGGGCGCCAAGATGGTCAACTTCGGCGGCTGGGACATGCCGCTAGAGTACTCTGGAATCATCGCCGAGCATCAGGCTGTGCGCACGCGCGCCGGCCTGTTCGACGTGAGCCACATGGGCGAACTGGAAATCCGCGGTCCCGACGCGCTAAAGCTCGTGCAATGGGTCAGCTGCAACAACGCCGCGAAATTGAACGCCGGCCAGGCCCACTATTCCGGCCTCATGACCTCTCGCGGCACGTTCGTCGATGACCTGCTGGTGCACAAAATCTCGGACGCGCACTATCTGCTCTGCGTCAACGCCGGAAATCAGGATGACGATTTTCAGCACGTCGTCGCCAACAACAAGTTCGACGCCGAGGTGGAAAACGCCGGGCCGCGCTATTCGCAACTCGCGATTCAAGGGCCACGCGCCGCTGCAATCCTGCAAAAGCTCACAGCCGCGCCACTTGACGCCATCCGCTACTATCATTTTACGTTCGGAAAAGTCAGCGGCGTGGATTGTCTGATCGCCCGCACCGGCTACACCGGCGAAGATGGCTTTGAAATTTATTTCGCTCCCCCATACGCCGAGAAACTCTGGACCGATCTGATGCAAGCCGGAGAATCCGCCGCAATGATTCCCTGCGGCCTGGGCGCGCGCAACACTCTCCGCTTGGAAGCAGGCATGTGCCTCTACGGTCATGAAATTAACGACGCCACCACGCCCTGGGAAGCCGGCCTGGCCTGGATTTGCAAAATGGAGAAGGCCCCCTTTCTCGGTAGCGACGCGCTCGCACAACAAAAGCAAACCGGCCTGCCGCGAAAATTAATAGGATTCGAAATGGTCGACAAACGCATCGGCCGCGATGGCTACCCGGTGATGATCGCAGGCCAGGAAGCTGGCAAAGTGACCAGCGGCTGCCCCTCACCGTTCCTGAAGAAAAATATTGGCATGGCTTACGTTCCGCCGACGAACAGCGCGGCCGGCACAGAAATCGAAATCAGCATTCGCGGTCAGGCGGCTCCAGCGCGTATCGTCGCTCTGCCGTTTTACAAGCGTGCGCAATAACTTACGAGCATCGAATCGAAAGGGGCAAAATGTATCCAGCCGACTATCGCTACACGAAAGATCACGAATGGATCAAAGTCCAAGGTGAGGTCGCCACCATCGGCATCACTGACTACGCGCAGCAGGAATTGGGCGACGTCGTTTTTGTTGACGTGCCTAAAGTCGGCGCCAAGCTGGCTCCCGGCAAATCCTTCGGCAGCGTGGAATCGGTAAAAGCCGTCAGCGAAATTTATAGCCCCGTTTCTGGCGAAGTCACCGAGACCAATCCTCTGCTCACCGACACGCCGGAAAAAATAAATACGGACCCGCACAACACCGCCTGGCTCATCAAGCTGAAACTCGCGGATCCGAAAGAAGTGGCTGGCCTGATGGACGCCGCCGCTTACCAAGCCTACATCGCCGAACAAGCCAAGGAACACTCCGCCTGATGCGCTATTTGCCCAAAAGCCCCTCCGAGCGCCAGGAAATGCTGGCCGTCATCGGAACGCGCTCCGTCGAAGAGCTTTTCACATCCATTCCGGAAAAATTCCGGCTGCGCGCGCCGCTCGATCTGCCCGGCCCGCTTTCGGAATCCGAGATCATTCAATATTTTCAAGCCCGTGCCGCGGAGAATGCGCGCGGCTACATTTCTTTTCTCGGCGCCGGCGTGTACCAGCACCTGCGCTCCGTCGCGGCCGACGCGCTGATCCAACGTGGCGAATTTCTCACTTCCTACACGCCGTATCAGGCCGAATTCGCGCAAGGCACACTCACCGCTATTTTCGAATTTCAAACTTTAATGTGCCAGATCACCGGCCAGGAAGTTGCCAACGCTTCGATGTATGACGGCTCAACCGCGCTTACCGAAGCCGTGCTCATGGCCGAACGCCTGACCAGTCGCCGTCACGTTCTTGTCGCGCGCTCTGTGCACCCGGAATATCGCCAAGTTCTCAACACCTACGCAAAAAATCTCGGCCTCGAAATCGAAGAAATCGGCTACACCGCGTCTGGCCAACTTGATCGCGACGCGCTGAAGCCGGAAGTGCTGGCGCGCACGGCAGCCGTGGTGGCGCAATCTCCAAACTTTTTCGGCGTCCTGGAAGAAATTCCCGCGCTGGCCGAAGTCGCGCACGCTTCTGGCGCGCTGCTGGTTACCGCTATCACCGAAGCCGTTTCGCTCGGCGTCGTTCGCCCGCCCACTGAAGCGGACATCGTCGCCATGGAAGGCCAAGCCTTCGGCATTCCACCCAGCTACGGCGGCCCGTACGTCGGCGTGATCGCCACACGCGAAAAATTCGTCCGCCAGATGCCCGGCCGCCTCGCCGGACAAACTAACGACGCTGCGGGCAATCGTGGTTTCGTGCTCACCCTCGCCACGCGCGAACAACACATTCGGCGCGAGAAGGCCACCTCCAACATTTGCACCAACGAAGCTCTCTACGCTCTGGCCGCCACCATTCATCTGTGCCTCATCGGAAAAGAGGGCTTGCGCGAGCAGGCGCTGCAAAATCTCGCGAAAGCTCGCTTCGCCCAGGCCGAACTGGAAAAAATCCCCGGCGTCCGTCGCGTGTTCACCGGCCCCACGTTCAACGAGTTCTCGCTGGAATTTCCGCGTTCGGTAAAAATGATCAATGCCGAACTGCTGCGAGAAAAAATCATCGGCCCGTTCGCGCTGGGCACCCAGTATCCCGAACTCACCAAGCGAGCCGTCGTCTGCGTCACCGAAACCACGCCGCGCGCCGAAATCGAACGCCTCGCCGCCGCCGTGCGCCGCATCTTGGAAAGGCCGGTCTAAACGAATGCACGCGCTCTGCGCGAAACAAGGTTTGGCAGCGGCAGTCTTCAGGCCGCCAGCCTGTTTTCTCAGCAGCACCGAGGAGTAATAAGAAATTGAACCCGAAGCTCACCGATCTCGAAGCGCCCGTCAAGAACGTAGGCAAAGCTCGCGCCCAGGTCAGCCAGAACGAAGGGCTGATTTTCGAACAATCTGCCCCGGGCAAACGCGGCATGGAACTGCCGCCGCTCGACGTCCCGGCTGTTGATCCCGCAAACGCACTCGGCTCAGAATTCACGCGCGCTGCGATCGAAGGCTTCCCCGAAGTCAGCGAAATCGAAGTCATCCGCCATTTCACGCGCCTTTCCACCTGGAATTACGCCATTGACCTCGGCATGTATCCGCTCGGCTCCTGCACCATGAAATACAATCCACGCGTCAACGAATTCGTCGCGCGCCTCGATGGTCTGGCCTCCGAACATCCCGAGCAACCGGCTGAAGTCTCGCAAGGCTGCCTGCGCATCCTGCACGATTTGCAAAAATGCCTGCTCTCCATCACCGGCATGGACGCCGCCACGCTACAACCCGCCGCCGGCGCGCAAGGCGAACTCACCGGCCTGCTGATGATTCGCGCGTACCTGGAACGCCAGGGCAATCCGCGCCACAAAGTCCTGATCCCCGATTCCGCGCACGGCACCAATCCGGCCTCGGTCGTCATCGCCGGATACGAAGTGCAAAACATCAAATCCAACAGCCGCGGCCAGATTGACACCGATCACCTGCGCGAATTTGTCAGCGACGACGTCGCCGCGCTGATGCTGACCAACCCCAGCACTCTCGGCGTCTTCGAGGAACGCATCGCAGAAATTGCCGCCATCCTCCACGAACGCGGCGCGCTCCTCTACATGGACGGCGCCAATATGAACGCGCTCGCCGGCGTCACGCGCCCCGGCGATTTCGGCGTGGACGTGATGCACCTGAACCTGCACAAAACCTTTTCCACGCCGCATGGTGGTGGAGGCCCCGGCGCCGGCCCTGTGCTAGCCAAAAAAACCCTCGAACCGTTCCTGCCGGTTCCCGTGGTCGTTCAGAAACCGGACGGTACGTACGCCTTAGATCACAATCGCCCGAAGTCCGTGGGACGCGTGCGCGCTTTCGCTGGTAATTTCGGCGTGCTCCTCCGCGCCCTGGCTTACACACTCGCCTACGGCCCCGGAATTCGCCAAGCCACCGAAGATGCCGTGCTCAACGCCAATTACATTCGCAAGAATCTCGAGCCCTATTTCGATCTCCCGTACAATCTCCCCTCGATGCACGAAGTCGTCTTTAGCGACGCGCGCCAAAAGGTGAAAGGCGTAAACACCATGGACATCGCCAAGCGCCTCATCGATTACGGCTTCCACCCCTACACCACGGCCTTCCCGCTCATCGTTCCGGGCGCCATGATGATCGAGCCCACCGAATCCGAGTCGAAGCAGGAATGCGACCTGTTCATTGACGCGATGCGCTCCATCGCCGCTGAAGCCGACGCCACCCCCGACCTGGTGAAGACTGCTCCCCACTCGACGCGCGTCGGTCGCCTCGACGAAGTAGCCGCTGCCCGCAAACCAATCCTGCGCTGGAAGCCCGCCCAATAAATCAGTGCGGCAGCGCGACGGTCTTTGTAGGCCGTGGCTTCGGCTCCCCCTGCAGTCAAGACGTCAGCTACCTGGCGCCACGCGCCTCTCGCGCGGTCAGCCCGTTTACTGGCATAATGTAAGTGACCCTCAGAATTTTGAAGGCTTTTTAAAGCACGAAGGAATCGCACCAGAAAGAGGACGATCGTGACACCCGAACAAGCCAAATTTCTCGTGGAAACTCTTCTGCCGCAGGTCCAGAAGGAATACCTCACCACCCGCCGCGTCCTGAAAGGCATCCCTATCGCCAAAGAAAGTTACCGCCCGCACCCGGATTCGCGCAGCGCCTTCGAACTCGCCTGGCACATCGCTTCGTCCGATGTCTGGTTCCTCGATGGCTTCCTCACCGGCAAATTCGAGATGGAAGACGATGTGATGCCCGCGGACCTCGGCACCACCGAAGACATTCTGGCTCTTTACGAAGACAGCTTCGAGTCGAAATTACCGGAAGTCAGAAAACTTTCGCCCGAATTCTGGGCCACCCCTCGGCCCTTCTTCGGAATCTACAATAACCCCACCGCTCTCTACCTCCAGTTCATGCTCCACCACGCCATCCACCATCGCGGCCAGCTCGTCGCCTACCTACGGCCCATGGGCGCCAAAGTCCCCAATATTTATGGCGGCAGCTTCGATGAACCCATGACCGAGCCAGAATCCTAGAACGAAGCTGGCCGCCCTGCCATGCAGTTCCGAATCGTGCTGTTTTCTGATGATTGCGCGCGCGGGTCGTAGCGACAGCGTCCTGCCGGCTACTTTTGTATCAGCAGGACGGACGCATTCGTCATCTGGGATCAGCGAAAGGGAGCTTCTCAAAATACGGCAAGGCGGCGATCGCCTGGTGGTCGCGGGAACTGCAGACCAAAAAAAATCGCGGCGAGCCTCGCAAAATCCCACGGCGCTCGCCGCGAATAACTGAAAATCAGCCGTCCTACTTCTTATCGAGCTTGGCTTTTTCGATCGGTAGGCCGCGCGTCGCCGCCGGAGCCACCCTCTGCGTCGCAGTAAGCTCTGCCGCCGCAATCGCCGCCGGAAATAGCGCGGTGCGGCCATCCGAACTTGCCGCTGCGGCTTCGCTGAGGCGGTCGGGCGCCGGAGAAGCCATCGGAACCAACGCGCCTTCGGCTTCCTTCAGGAACGTCAAGCCCAGTTCCCCGCCGTGCCAGTCAATCGAAATTACATCGCCCAGCGACACCTGCTCGGTCGCCAGCAAACTCGCCAGCGGATAAACCACGTGCCGCTCGATCGCGCGCTTCAAATGCCGCGCGCCGTATTTCATGTCCGTGCCTTCCTGCAACAAAAATTCCCGCGCTGGCTGCGTCACACGGAACAAGAACCGTCCCTTCGCCGTTTCCAGCACGCGCTGTTGCACCATCCCCAGTTCGATCTCCAGAATCTGCTCCAGCTGCGCCGATCGCAACGGATGGAACACCACCGTCTTGTCAATCCGGTTCATGAATTCCGGCGCGAATTTCCGCTTGGCAGCTTCCGACGCGGTCTTTTCGACCTTCTCGTCGAGGCCAGCCTTCGTCTCCGCGCGTTGCAGCGGCGCAAATCCCAGTCCGCCCGTCATCAGCTCGGTGATCTCCACGCCGCCCAGATTCGACGTCATGAAAATCATCGTCTGCGACAAATCCACGCGCCGGTTGTCGCCCAGCGTCAGCGTGGCTTTGTCCAAAATTCCCAGCAGCAATTGCCACAGCGCGTCCGACGCCTTCTCGATTTCATCGAACAGCAAAAAGCTTATCTTCAATTTCTCGGTGTGATACTGCGCGAGAGCTTCCTGTGTGATCAAAGGATGCGTCTCGCGGTGCCCCAAATATCCCGGGGGCGATCCAATCAATTTCGCAATTTCATGCGAGTGCTGAAACTCGGCGCAATCCACCTTGATGACCGCGCGCG
>Ga0209420_1000016_pt1 | contig 109566 bp, 90 predicted proteins | sample BlaSpr_A8_OM1_O1_FD_187972 | JGI IMG/M metagenome (GOLD analysis project Ga0209420, IMG submission 187972) | Forest soil microbial communities from Thunder Bay, Ontario, Canada - Black Spruce, Ontario site 2_A8_OM1_O1 (SPAdes) (version 2) | ecosystem: Environmental > Terrestrial > Soil > Boreal... | reverse complement strand
GTCCACCGAGAATCCCACGTGGCAAATCAATCCTTCCTCGAGAATCTTATAGACGATTTCAGAATCGTAAGCCCCGCGATCGGGCAAACGCTTCACCTGCGTACGCTGCGTTGGCTGGAATTGGCTCATACAGCCAGCCTAGGCTCGCCGCCAAGGCGCCACAAGAGCCAATCTGGCCTCCCATCAGAATGTTGAATGAAGCGAAGGTTTTCTTGCCTGAAGAATTTGTAATCGCTAGGTTTTCGATTTCTTGCTATTCCCAGCCAGTGCGCTATGACGCGACAGGAAACCCAGCCGCACTTTATTTCAGGCTCAGCCCCCGGAAAGAATTGTTAATCACTAGAGTATTGGTTGTTGCTATCTGATCCGGTTCATCGGAACGCGACAGGAACTTAGCCACACGTTATTTCCGGCTCAGCCTCAACCGGAAAATTTACCGAATTCGCAATGAAGCATTTCGCGTGAGCGGCATGATGCAATTCTCGCGCCTTCTCGACGTCCGCGCCGGGCGCAAGCGTCACTTGTGGATGCAGTACCACCTGCACAAATCGCCCCGATCCGTCCGCCGTTTCTTCCATCACCCCTTCGGCACGGTCGAGGTAAGATGTCACAACAATCCTCGCATCCGAACACAAATGCAGATACCAAAGCTGGTGGCACACCGATAACGACGCCACCAGTAATTCTTCAGGATTCCAACGCGCCGCATCCCCCCGAAAATTAGGATCCGACGAACCTGCTATCACCGGCTTCTGCGACCCCGCCGATATCTCGTGCCGCCGTTCGTAATTCCGATAGCCGGACGTCCCGCTACCGGTGTTTCCGGTCCACTCAACGGTCACTTTGTAATGATGCGTCTTAGCCATTTCCGCCCTTCCGCGAAACCCGGCCGGCAGCTCAGCGAACACAGCATTCGACAATCTTAGAGTGCATCGCGTTCTTTTGCGCTGCTGCTTTCGCAGCATCTATTCGCGATTCGCGCAATCCGCACGAAAGTTAACTTCAAGCCAGCGCTTGTCGCAAATCCTCTATCAAGTCTTGGGCATCTTCCAACCCCACCGAAACGCGCACGGTCCCCGGTTCCACGCTGGCCGCGCGCAATTCTGCGAGCGACATGTTGTAGTGAGACGTATAAATCGGCAGCACAACCAGCGACTCAGCTCCGCCGAGACTCGCCGCCAGCAAAAAAATACGCGCGCGGTCGCAGAACCTTCGCGCCGCCGTCAGCCCGCCTTTCAAATCGAACGCCAGCATCGCTCCGAACCCGCGCATCTGCCGCTTCGCCAAACGGTGGTCCGGATGCGAAACCAAGCCTGGATAATGCACTCGCGCAACTTTGGGATGTTTTTCCAGGTATTTTGCCAGCGTTATTGCCGTGGAGCACTGTCGCCGCACGCGCAGCTCTAAGGTCTTCATCCCCCGAATCAAAAGAAACGCCGCTTCGGGGTCCATCGATCCTCCCAGATGAATAATCATGTGCCGGATTTCCTTAATCAGTGACTCTCGGCCCGCCGCAGTGCCGGCAATCACATCGGAATGTCCCGCCAGGTATTTTGTCGCGCTGTGCAGCACTAGATCGAACCCCAGCTCGATCGGCTTTTGCAGCACCGGGCTCGCAAACGTATTGTCGATCAGCGAAATCAAATCCCACTCTTTCGCAAACGCCACCGCTTTGTGCAAATCCACCAACCGCAAAGTCGGATTCGTTGGCGTCTCAATATAAAGCGCCTTAGTACGAGGATTCACCAGACGCTCGATCCCCACCAGGTCAGCCTCCACATGCCGGACCACGATGCCCATGCGCGGGAACACGTCGCGCATCATGCGGTAGGTTCCGCCGTAAACTTGCCGCGTGGCGATCACTTCATCCCCGGCCTTCAACACGGAAAGAAGCGCGCTCGAAATCGCCGCCATTCCCGAAGCCGCCACCACCGCGTCTTCCGCGCCTTCCAACGCCGCAATCTTCTTTTCGGCAATCGTCAGCGTGGGATTTCCGTAGCGCGTGTAAATGTAAGCTCGGCTTTTTCCCTCGGCCCAACGCTTCATTTCTTCCGTGCTGGCAAATGTAAAATTCGCCGTGCGCGCAATCTCTACGCCAACGCTGGCGCCCTTGTGAAATTTGCCCTGCCCCACGTGGATCGCAAGCGTAGCGTCCCCGCTCACCTTAATGGTCTTCTTAGTTTTCTTCATAGCCCCGCAGGATTGCTCATTCCGCCACGCAATCGCAAGCGCCAATTTGGTTCACGCCAGTCAGCGTCGTTCCTGTAACAGAAATTACTTGACCTATTCACCGTTAATAGTGCAAAGATGACATAGTCATGAATGACCTAATACTTCTCGCGATCTTAGCGGACAGCCCCCAACATGGCTACGCCTTGAAAAAGCGCGCTGGCATAGCCTTAGGCCAGCCCGACATGCACAACAATCTCGTGTACCCGTTGCTGCGCCGCTTTATGTCGCAGAAATGGGTTACCCAACGGAAAACCGCCGGTCAGCGCGGACAGACTCGCCAGGTTTATTCCCTCACACTCTTGGGCCGCGCCGCACTGGTCAATCGACTCCAGCAATTTGACGATGCATCTTCCGCCGAAGCCTTCCGCCTCCGCATTGGCCTGTTTGAATTACTGAATCCAGCCGCGCGCGAGGAAATCCTCAGCGCACGAGAAAAATATCTGGAGTCTCGCGAAAAACGCTTGGCGCTTCTGCAAACCGGGGTCGATCTCGGCCGCTACGGAAGCGAAGTCACAAAGTTTATGCGCCAACAAAATCGCGCCGAACTTTCCTGGATTTCGCGCCTTCGCCGAATGAATCGAGCGCGCTAAGTCAGGATGTGAAGGAGAATTAGCATGCGTATTACGCCGCAACAAATCGTCTATAGCTCATGGCTGCTGTTTGGAATTTATTGGATTGTCTCCGCCTTCCGCGCGAAAAAAACTGAAAAGAGAGAACCGTGGGCAGAACGTCTCGGTCACATGATCCTAATGGCCGCAGGCTACATTCTTTTATTCCAGCCTAACGATAACTGGGGGGTCCTGAATCAGCGCTTTCTCCCCAACCGTCCCTGGATCGCCTGGCTAGGCGCCGCCATGACTCTCACCGGCGTTTCATTCGCCATCTGGGCGCGTCGGAACCTGGGACGAAATTGGAGCGCCGCGGTGACCATCAAGCAAGGCCATCAAATCATTCGCACGGGACCTTACGCCTACATTCGCCATCCGATTTACACCGGTATGCTCGTCGCCGTAATTGGATCGGCGCTTACAGCAGGCAAATATCGCGGTCTGCTCGCTTTCGCAATTATTTTGTTCAGCTTTTATCGAAAGGCCCGAAAAGAAGAAAAATACCTCGCCGCCAATTTCGGCGAGCCTTTTCTGGAACACAAGCAACGCACTGGCTTTTTTCTTCCGCGTTTCTCGTAAAATAGCTGTCCCAACGTACAGTTTTGTTCTGCACAAAACACTTACAACTGCATTTTCACATCGACTTTGCCTTTCATTCGCTGACGGATACGCCGCAAGCCAACCTGTAAGTCCGAAGCATCCATGAAATCCGTGCCAAGATGGGAGGAATAGAGTTCCACCTGGTCAATCGTTCCGTACGAGATTTTCAACGAGGGCGCGCCCATGAAGAGAACCATCTCAAAACTTTCACTATTCGCGGCTTTGCTTATCCTATCGACCTGTTCTCTTACAGGCTGCTACTTGCTTCAGCCCACTGGCCCTTGTTTTGGAGTCGGCTGCCCAGCTCATACGGTCGGTCAAAACGGCCAGTACAAAAAAGGCGAAGGTCCAAAATCGCAACCCGCGAATGCCCAGGGTAAAGACTCGCAGCCCGCGAACGCTCAGAGTAATCCGCAACCCGCGTCGCCGGGGCCAAAAGAAGGCAACTTCTTCACCAACGCCTGGGCCAGACTTACCAGATCACGCTGACGCCGCTTCGCCTTCCTCTTCGCCCGCGTGATGCGGCTTGTGCGCCGCAATCACTTTTTCCGCAATTTCCGTCGGCACAAAATCGTAGTGTGAAAACTCCATAGAGTAGCTTCCGCGCCCCTGGGTCATCGAAATCAATTCGTTCGCGTAGCTCAGCATTTCCGAAAACGGAACCTGTGCTTTCACCACCACGCTGCTCCCGCGCGTTTCGCTCCCGCTGATTTTTCCGCGACGCCCGCTCAGGTGTCCCATCAAGTCGCCTGAATATTGATCCGGCGCATAGACCTCGACATGCATGATCGGTTCCAGCAACGCCGGCCGGGCCTGCTTCATAGCTTCCTTGAATGCCAGCGATCCCGCAATCTTGAAGGCCATGTCGCTCGAATCCACATCGTGATACTTCCCGTCGTAAAGACTCACGCGAAAATCCGTGACTGGAAACCCCGCAAGAAATCCGCGCTCCGCTGAATCGCGCACACCTTTTTCCACCGATGGAATCCAGTTTTTCGGAATCGCCCCTCCGAAAACATCGTCCACAAACTCAATTCCTTTCCCGCGCGGCAGCGGCTCCATCTTGATGCGGCACAATCCAAACTGCCCGTGCCCGCCCGTTTGCTTTTTGTGCTTCCCTTCCGCGTCCGCTTTGCCGCGGATCGTTTCGCGGTAAGCAACCTTGGGCGGATGCAGCTTCAATTCCACGTGATAGCGCTTGCGCAATTTCGCCACCACCACTTCGATATGCTGCTGCCCCGCTCCGCTCAGCAAAAACTCCTTCGTTTGCGGGTCGCGCGCAAAACGCAACGCCAGATCCTCCTCCAGAATCTTGTGAATGGCTACGCCGATGCGATCCTCATCCGCGCGCGTTTTCGGTTCCACCGCAAACGTGATCGAAGGTTCTGGAATTCGCGCCGGCGGATAGAAAATCGGGGCGCTCTTTTCGCCCATCGTCTCGCCGGTAGTGGTGTCCTTCAGTTTCGCCACCGTGCCCACATCGCCGGCATGAAGCTCGGTCACCGCGGTTGCCGTCTTCCCCTGCATCACTTGGACATGCTGCAAACGTTCCTGTGTGCTGCGATTGAAATTTGCCAATGTGGCATCGTTTTTCAACACGCCAGACATCACTTTGAAATAAGTGATGCGTCCCGCAAAAGGATCCGCCAGCGTTTTGAAAACGAAAACCGAAAGCGGCTCGGAATCCGCAATCTTGCGCTCTACCGTGTCGCCCTTGTGGTCCGGGGTCTTGTGTCCCGCCACTTTCCCGCGCCCCGCCGGCGAAGGAAAAATCTCCGCCATAAAATTCAGAATTGCGTCGCTTCCCACGTTATGCAGCGCTGAACTTAGCAAAATCGGAAAAATTCTCTTGGCCACAACCGCTTCACGCAAACCTTTTTTCAGGTCGTCGACTGGCAGGGTTCCCTCATCGAAAAATTCCTGCATCAACGCATCGTCGCCTTCCGCCACCATCTCCACCAGCGCTTCGTGCGCGGCCTTGGCTTCTTCAGCAAGTTCCGCCGGAATTTCTTCGACTTTCGCTTTCCCGTCGCCATCCGGCGCATACAACAATGCTTTCATGGCAATCAAATCCACCACGCCCTTGAACGATTTCTCCTGCCCGATCGGCAATTGAATCGGTATGGCTCCGCGCCCAAACACGTGTTGCACCGAATCCAGCGCTCGTTCAAAACTAGCCAGCTCGCGGTCCATCCAGTTCAGCACAAACGCGCGCGGCTGGTCGTACTCCGTCGCGTAATCCCAAACTCTTTCGGTACACACTTGTACGCCCGCCGCCGCATCCACCAGAATCAGACAGGCGTCGGTCGCAATCAGCGAAGATTTCGTCTCATTAATGAAAGTGGAATAGCCCGGCGTATCGAGGAAATTTATTTTTACTTTTTCCTGCTGGCCTGGCGCTTGCCATTCAGCGAACGCTAAGCCCGTGTTAATCGAAATTTTCCGGGCAATTTCTTCTTCGTCCCAGTCGGTGACGGTCGACCCCTCCGCCACTTTTCCCAAGCGCGGCGTCATCCCCGCAGTGAACAGCAACGACGAGACGAGCTGGGTTTTGCCCGTGTCGCCGTGGCCTACAATGCCAACGTTTCGTATCCATTCGGTGTTATACGATTTCATAATTCACCTCACATAATAGGATCCAGCTGTGGAAAAAACTTCCGGACAGGCATTTGGTGGCGGATTATTGCGAAGAGCTGTTTCGAGTTGTAAGAAAGGACCAACATCACGGCGCCGTCCCCGACGGCTACGCGCATGACCCTGCGGAACCGGGATGCTAGCACACGCCGCGCTCCAGGTTCAATACCCCCGGTCGGCTCAAAAAACCCTCCCCTAGGTGTACAATAGCTCCGTTCCCAAGTCGCACTAGATACTCAACTTCGGCCCAATTTCCTGAAGTTCTGGCGGCAAAGAAACATTTTCAGGTTTGTCTCGTCTTACTGTCAGAGTTTTCGCGTCTCCGGCTCCTGCGTCGAAGCAGATCACAAAGCTAAAGGAGGAACCCGATGAATCACGAACAAGCAGCCTTTACCGCACACATGTTTACCGACGGCCTCGAACGAGAATATGAGATAACCAGAAAAGTTTTAGCTGCCGTTCCCGAAGGCAAAAAGGATTATCGGCCTGACGAAAATGCCCGCACAGCTTTCGATCTCGCAACCCACATCGCCACTTCTGATGTTTGGTTCCTGCAAGGCATTGAGAAGGGCGAATTTGGTCCCCCGCTCGACAAGCACTTCGGAAGCGTAGCTGAAATCGTGGCCTTCTATGAAAGAGAGTTCCCAGCCGCGTTAAAAAAAGTAAAAGCGCTCCCGCCCGAAAAGCTTGCGAAAATTATCCCGGCATTCGGAATGTTCGAATTGCCCGCGGCGGCCTATCTCGCATTCGTCAACAATCATTGCATCCATCATCGCGGACAGCTCGCCACCTATCTCCGACCGATGGGCTCCAAAGTCCCCAACATTTACGGCGGCAGTTTTGACGAACCCATGCAAATGCCCGCCAGCGCCAGCTAAATTTCCACGGACGCCTGGGGCGAGTCGACTCTCGCCCCGGATGTCACCTTTTAGCGTCCCGCCTTCAAATAATCGTTGTAGGAATGTCTCGCCCAACCCAAGTAATGCGGATCCGTGCGATTTGCGTCGTCTAGCGCTTGAAGCATCGCAGGAAGCAGTTCTCCGTAATCCGGTGTGCGGAGCCCCATCACCAGCTTCGCGAGATTACGATCGTCTATTCCTTGGTAAGCCATCGACAGAAATTTCCCGCTCGCCGTCCGGACTTTTTCCGCCATCTGCTCGGCGCTTTCTCCATCGCCCGGGCTACTTAGTTCGTACAGCATCAGCGTAAGCCGCGGTAACGACGTCAGCAACATTCTTCTCTCGCTTAAATCGCCTTTTAAGAGTTTGTTCTGAATATCCGCGTTGACGCTTAAGTGCGACGCCTCCGCCACAGACCGTACCTCGCGAAAGGCGTCTACTAGTCCCGGCAGAAATTTCAGGTTTCCGGGCCCTTTATTCTCCGGGCGTTGTTGCGGTTCCACGTCCAGATGGATCCCATCAAATCGTTCCGCCGGATGCCTTTGATTGAATTGCACGATTCCCCGCACATGCTCCAGGAGCTTTTCCCGATGCTTGCCCGGCTCGTCGGCATCCGCACTTGAAAGCAGTGCTTCCACACGAATATTCGCCCGATGAAGTAGCCCGATCAAATGTGCCAGACGGGTATCTTCCGACGCTTCACTTTGCGCGGAAACCGACACATAAACTTCGTTGATGCCCTGCGATTTACAAAAATCTCGTAAATTTTCCGAGCTATGCTCTCCTTCCAAAATTTGCGCGCTCTTCCACACCCAAAGCCCATGTACCGGCTCCCCCCTCTGTTGGCCAAATGCGGAAGGTGCGGAAGCAGCGAGGAGCGTCACCGAGATCAGCAAAAAATAGCCGGCAAAAATACGTTCCACAAAAGTGAAGGTCATAAGGAAGTGCCTTCTCTCAGGTCACGAGTCTAAGCGTGGAATACAAGTCACGGCGACATTTGATGCAGCCGAAGGCCGCAAGCTCTGCACGCTCGATCCTTTTCATTCTTAGTTCCTGGCCATTCGCTATGGCATCGCGGGCACTGCCAGTCTAAAAACCGCTTCCTGCCGTTGATCCAATAGAAAAGCTCCGCAACACCAGCAGCACCCAAGCAAGCAAAAATTACGACCTTAGAGCCTCTCGCGAAGTGAAATCCGTATATTCCGACAACCGACATCGAGAATTCAAAAACCCTAACCATCACTCTGAGCGGGCCGCCTCCTTGAGCTGTTTTGTGCAATCTGTCGAACTCCTTCCAAGCATTCTCATAGGGGAAATACTGCTGAGTAGGGAGCGGCGCGGACACCGACCTTGTGGCCCTCTCGAAGGAGAATAGGTCCGTGCCCAAGTCTCTCTTAGACATGCGACCTCAACCTAATTCTGACCATCGTCGCGATCACTCCAACGAATCTTTTGAGAATTCGTTATTTCGGTTTCTGCTTTGCAATGATTTTGTCCGCGATCTTGTCATACGTCGCTTGCGGAATAATTTTTTCCTTCACCAAATCGGTCTTGGCACGGTAGGGCCGCCCGTCGATTATCTTCTGCGCGTAAGCTGGCCCAATTCCCGGAAGCGCATCCAGCTCGTCCTTTGTAGCTGAATTGATATCGACCAGCTTGTCCGCTTGCGCAACCGCTGAATTCAGCGTTGCCGCAGGATGGGCCGGAGTCGTACCGAATAAGAAGTCTGGACGAGCTGAAGCCGACGCGACCAGCATCAACAGTAAAGCAGCTAGAAGAGCAAGGGTTCGTAGGCTCCATCTGGACGTCATTTATGTTCTCCTTTTCGCAAGTAGTTCGAAAGTCTACAGAAAGGGCTGGGCAACCTTACTCATACCTCAAAACACGCGCTTAAACGAGTGTTTCCCACACGAAATTAAGGTTTAACCCGTATTCCACCCTGATCACCGTCATGCTCAAATAACCACCGCAAAAGCGTTCTAATTGGTGGCGAAATGAAAAAACGAATATTGATAGTTGACGACCATCCTCAAATCGTCGATTCGCTGCGCAAGACCTTCAGCGATCACGAGTATTTCGAGGTTTGTGGCCAAGCCTCCACCGGCCAGGAAGCCGTAGAGAAGGCCCGCATCCTTTATCCGCATCTGGTGATCCTGGATTTAGCCATTCCCGAGATGAACGGCCTGAAGACAGCCAATGCCATATCAAAAATCCTGCCAGACACTCCCATCATTCTCTTCACGCTCTACGCCCAGAACATCAAAGACTCCCATATGGATGTCTCGGCCATTACCCGAATTGTTCCGAAAGGCGACCCGAACACATTGCTGGCAAACGCCGAAGACTTAGTACGCGCCGCCTGACCTCACACACGTCTGTTTGGCGGTGTCGATCAGGACTTATCGTCCTCCGGATCCACCAGATGGCATACCTTCAGAAGATCGGCTTTGTCGTCAATCGTCATGCAACACCCATCCACTTGCAAACAGAAATCAGGGCGCGCGGCCACCACTCCTTTTCGTCTCTCTCCACGGACGAAGGACCGTATAACGCGGCGTGGCCGTCACATTTTCTTTGCTCGCAGCCAAAAGCTTTCTCCGTATCAACCATTTCACGGATGCTTGTGCCGAGCTTTTTGAAACTCCAATCGATTCTGCAAGCTCCTGGTAGCTGATTTGAACCGCTCCATCTCGCCTCCCCTCTTCCGCTGCCAGCCACAAATACACCAGAAAGCTTACCGGTTTCCGGTCGTGCCCCACCAGGTCCCGCATCAAAACGTCCGTCAGGTACTCATCGATATTGGTCATACTATACCAATGGTTAGTATAGGATTGGTTGCCTGATTGCAACCCGAATTTCTCCAAGTTATCCTCCGCTCGAGGTCAGAAAGGTTTCCATGTAGCGCCGCGGTCTTCAGCGCGGCAGCCTTTCCTAGCGGCGGCATCCCATTCGCTGTCTGCAGATCGTCGCAACAACTTAATGGAGGATTTCTAAAATGATCCGAGGACTAAAATTCGTAAGCATCCCCGTTCGCAATCAGGACGCTTCTCTAAGATTCTTCACAGAAAAACTTGGTTTCAAAGTCGGCACCGATCAGCCCTTCAGTGATCAGCAGCGCTGGATCGAACTCCTGATCCCCGGCGCGGAAACCGGCCTGGTCCTTTTCACTCCGGATGGCCACGAAAATCGCATCGGCGATTTTCAGCCAATCTCGTTTTGGTGTGACGACGTTTTCGCCACCGCGAAAATTATGAAGTCGAAAGGCGTGGAGTTTGCCGCGGACCCCAAAAAGGAATCCTGGGGAACTTCAGCGATCTTCAAGGATGTTGACGGCAACAAGTTCGTTTTAAGCAGCAGGTAACGAAAAACCCGCGCGCGGTTCCTGGAAGATGCCCTCTGGGGCGACTGCCAATCAAGCGTCGGACGGAAGCTCGCCTTCCGACCGTGCAATGACGGCGCAAGCCAAACAATTTCCGATCACATTCACCGCCGTGCGCGCCATATCCATCAGCGCATCGATACCCAAAATCACGAAGATCGGCTCGGTCGGCAAATGGAACATCGACGCAGTCGCCATCAATACCACCAGCGTCGCGCGCGGCACTCCCGCCACCCCTTTGCTCGTCAGCATCAACGCAAAAACCATCGAGAGTTGTTGTCCCGAGGACATATGTATTCCCGCCGCCTGCGCCACAAATATCGACGCCACTGCCAAATAAACCGACGACCCCGCCATGTTGAAGCTGTATCCAGCCGGAATCACAAAGGCGACAATCCTTCGTGGCACTCCGAACGCTTCCATATCCTCCATCGCGCGCGGCAGCGCAGCTTCGGAAGTGCTTGTTGCGAACGCAATCGTGGCTGGCTCGGCCACCGCGCGCAGAAATCGCGCGAGCGGAATCCGCGAAAGAATAGCAATCGGAAGCAGCACCACGAAAACGAACGCAATCAGCGCAAGGTATCCTGTCAGCAGCAGTTTCGCCAACGGCAGCAAAACACCAACGCCCATGTGCCCCACCGTGTAGGCCACCGCCGCGCCCACGCCAATCGGCGCGAAATACATCACCAGATTCGTGAACGAAAACATCGTCGCGCTCAGCGACTCGCAAAACTTCAACATCGGCTCGCGCTTGGTCTCCGGCAACAACGCCAGCGCAATTCCAAAAAGCAGCGCAAATACAGCAACCTGCAGGATTTGGTTCTCCGCAATCGATTTCGCAATATTTTCCGGAAAAATATGCAGCAGAAAGTCGCCCCAACGCATTGGCGCCGCATTCTGCGCCAGCGCCACTTCCGGCGTAACCGGCAGCGTCAGCCCTTCGCCTGCCCGGCTGATATCAATCGCTCCGACCCCGATAAAAAGCGCCAGCGTCGTCACAACCTCAAAAAAGATCAGGCTTTTCAGTCCAATGCGTCCAACGCTACGCAGATTCCCGTGTCCCGCGATGCCCGTAACCAGCGTGCCCAATATCAGTGGCGCGACAATCACTTTGATCAAACGCAGAAAAATGTCGCTCAGGACGCGCAGATGTTCAGCGAGCTGCGGCCAATCCAGTCCAATTTCCCCACCCAGCAACATCGAGAAAAAAATCCAGTAGGTGAGCGAACGACCGCGAAACCCCGCAGCCGCCATGCCGAGAAGTCCAACCCAGCGCAGCACGGTAATCCAAAGTTGAGGCCCCAGCACAATCGCCCAACCCGCGCCCAACAGAAACAACAAAGCTCCCACCATAGGGACCGCGCGCCACGCCGCCGAACTTTCTTTGGTGCTCAAATCCTTTTTAGCCGTCTCATTCATTTCAATTTTTCTAAACACAATCGTTCACCGCGGGCATCATCACATTCCACCTACATTAATTTTTAGCCTTCAGCAAATCTTGTTGCGCATCCAACCCATCTGCTAAGGTAACAACGATGCCAGTAATCAAAAGTCTCGAATGCTCCCGCTGCAATTCCACTTTCTCTGCCCAACGCCCGCAAACACTGTGCACCAAATGCCAAGGCGCGCTCTACGTTCGTTACGATCTCGGCTCATTCCACGGTCCCGCTGCCCGCGACGCTGCTATATCGCGACAAGCGGTCTCGCCATGGTCCGGCATGTGGCGTTACCGTGCCGTGCTCCCCTCCGTTGACCCCGTCACGCTAGGAGAAGGCTGGACCCCCCTGCTTCGCAGCCGCCGCCATTCCGGAATTTTCCTCAAAGAAGAAGGCGCCAATCCCACCGGCACTTTCAAAGCGCGCGGACTGGCGCTCGCCGTCACCATGGCTCGTCACTACGGCTTGAGAAAATTGGCGGTCCCCTCTGCCGGGAACGCAGCCGGCGCTCTTGCCGCCTATGCCGCCGCTGCCGGCCTCGAAGCTCACATCTTCATGCCCCAAGACGTCCCCTTCGCCAACTACGTCGAGGCCGTAGCCTATGGTGCCAACGTCACCTTGGTCAACGGCCTAATTTCAGATTGCGGTCGCATGGTCGCCGAGCGAAAAGAGAAAGAGGGCTGGTTCGATGTTTCCACTTTGAAAGAGCCTTTCCGCATCGAAGGCAAGAAAACGATGGGCTACGAAATCGTCGAACAACTCGGCTGGAAGTACCCCGACGCCGTGATTTATCCCGCAGGCGGTGGCGTGGGACTAATCGGTATGTGGAAAGCTTTCGCGGAATTGGAAGAAATGGGCTGGGTCGCTCCCGGCAAGCGCCCAAAAATGATCGCGGTACAATCTTCCGGCTGTGCCCCGGTGGTACGCGCCTTTGAAAATAAATCCAGCGCAACAGACCCTTGGCAGAACGCGGAAACTTTCGCCGCCGGCCTGCGCGTCCCAAAACCGTACGGCGATTACATTATGCTGGGAATCCTGCGCGACTCCGCAGGCATGGCCGTCGCCGTCCCCGACGATCAAATCCTAGCTTCGCTAAAAGATTGGGCGCGCAACGAAGGAATTTTTCTCTCGCCCGAAGGCGCCGCAGCCACTGCCGCCTACAAAAATCTAATCGCCACCGGTTTTCTGAAGCCCGAAGAAAACGTCGTAGTCTTCAACACCGGCGCCGGCCTGAAGTACGCTGACGTCACCGCCCAAGCCATGAACATTACTCGTCCGGGCACTCCTGTGTAAGCCCCCCCCATCAACGAAGCAAATTTCGTTTTCCAGCCGATTAATTCTTCGGCCACGCATCAAACAAATTCGTAGCGTCCACCGATCCCAGCCCCGTCGCCAAGTCGTAGCCCACCGTCGCGTTGTACGCAGGCTGCGCCTTTGAATCCGACGACGACAACTCCCCGATGATGGTCGCGCCTTCTGCGCCAAAGCAGTCGAAAAACTTTCCGCCCGGCCCCTTGCCGCACGGAATAATCGTGTCTCCTTGAGTCACGTCGTGAAATACGCAGTTTTTATTCGGCAGCTCGCCGTCTGTACGGCTGGCATTGCAAGCCGCAGCGCCTCGCTGTTTGAACTGCGCCGCCGCCAGCGCGTAGTAAACGTAGTTAGCATTCCCCTGCGGCCCATATTTCTGATCGATCAACGCTTGAATTCCCGCCATCGCCGGTGATGCAAACGAGGTGCCACCGCCGCCTTCCAACAACGCGTCATTCTCCGCAGTGCAAGGCGCGCCACCCTCGTTCACATCGGACAAGCATTCCACGTAAAAGCTTCCCCACACTCCGTTGCTAGCAAACAACGAAAGATCCGGTTGGTCGCGCAGCCCGTCGCTCGGAATTCCTGGAACGCCCGTCTGCCAAGCCGGCTTCGGATTGCCTTTGCAACTTCCGCTCACGACGCCCGGAATAGAAGGCTTCCCGGTAAAACATGTGCTCGGTCCGCCACTCCCGCTCACATCAATCAGAAAAAATTGCCCCAAGGACGAATTGCAAAATCCCGAAGGCCCGTACGCCTGCGTAAAACTCCCATTAAACGGATCGCTGAAAATCAGTTTGCTGGTGCACCCATCGTTCCAGGGAATCTCCGGTATGTAAGAAAGCGCTGACGCCTTGGTCACCGCTTCATTCGTCGCGCTCCAATAGTTACTCAAAGGCACGCCGCTCACATCCGAATTGTATTGCGCCATGAAATCCGTGCCGCCAATGTCCACCGCGTACGCCGACGCCGTGTTGTCTCCGCTATTAATCCCTAGAATCGCGTAATTCGTGGGTTCCACCGGAGCGCACTCATCGGCGCCCGTGTCTCCCTGCGCGATGAAAAATGTGGTGCCTTCCGCCGTCGCCAATTGCGCCTCGCGATTCTCCAGCGCCACTTCCGCCGCGCCCGTAACTGTTTCGCAGAGTCCGTAGCTGTCCGAAATAATGTCCGGCGGAGCAAAATCAATTAGTCCCAGTATCGCCAGATCGAGTCCGGAAGTGGTTTGCGTGTCCGCGCACGCCGCAAGCTCGATGTTTGCATCCGGAGCCGCTGCGCTGGCCCATTCCACGTCCAGCGCTGCTTCTATTTCAGCGCCGTTCTGGCCCGGGTTCTTGCACCCCGGATACACCTGCTTAAAATTCCCCTCTGTAAATTGATCCAAGCCGAACACATTGCGGAAGGCATTCCAATCGCCGGGATGCGCCAGATTCGTCACTTCCACCGCCGCGATGGTCACACCCTTGCCCGTAATTCCGCGCTTCCACAGCGGCAACAAATCATAAATCGTCGCGAAATCGTAAGGTCCCAGCGTATGGAAAGTGGTGCCCTGGAAGTTGACGTTAAAATGGGGCTGCCAAGTGTTCGTCTTGCTGTTGTAGCTCACCGGCCCCAGCTGAATCGCGCGCGATCTCGGGAAAAAATTGTGCAACGACGCCACGCCCTGCACCGCCGGCGCCAGCGCCGCCGGAATCTGCGGATCGCTTATGTTCGATATATGACGCTCGCCGTTAGCCAGCACCACATTGTGAATCTCCGTGTGAAACGCTTCCCGCACATTAGCCGCAGTCCCCGAAAAGTCGATCACGAAACCATTCTGATATACGTGATTCACCTGGAACCCGTACGATCCCAACCAGGTCCGTATCGTTTCCAGGTCCTGAGACGGAATTCCGAACCGTGCAGCAAGCTGCTGCGGCGTCAGCCAGCGATGATATTCAGGAGAATTCGGATCGTGCATATCGCCAATCAATTTTTCGAAACGAGCTTCGGTCTCCGGCGCGCGCTTCAGCGCCAGCAGCATGTGCTCCATTTGCATTTCGTCAGCGACCGGCCCTCGATCGCTCTCCGCGTCCATCGCCGCAGCTGGCGTGTTGCCCTCAAGCGTCACCAGCACTCTTTCGTTCACCGGCGCGGTAATCGCCGGCTTGGCATCCTGCGCTAAAGCCGCCGCCGGACAAATCGCGAGACAAACCAAACAAAGTATCCAGTTATAGGAAGTTTTCTTAACGCTGGCTTTCAGCCCGGCAGAATTGCTTTTGCGCATACGCATGTTTGTAACCTCGGTATCCCTGCGGAGGACTCCAAATATCGTCTCAGTGGTTTCGTTTCAGCGAGAGCTGGGTCACAGAACGCTGCGCGATATCGTATGCGCCCTCGCATCCTCGGTCAAGGTCCCAATGGACAGTGTCGCCGCAAAATGAGAATGTCCGGTTTGTGCAAAGTAGAAATGCCCGCTTTGATGGATGGCCCCAATGGACCGCTCATCAAGCGCATCTCAGGTTGCTGAAGTTAACACGACCGTTTACGACGTCACGCGATGAAAGGCTCTTGGCCCTGCCTTTGAACTAGATGTTGTCATCCCAAGAGGCCGCAGTATGGCCGACGAGGGACCTGCTGTTGCTGCTTGCATCCGCCTCGGCTCGAGCTCGAACATCTCTTCGCTGTGCCCTTAATGTAGCTCAGCTCTTTCGAGGCGAGGCATTTGCATTCAAGTTCGAATATTGGGGAGTCCGACCTTTGCGGTCAAATGTTGGTGCGTCGGGTCTTTTGCGGTTCGAATTTTTGTGGGTCGGCGGCATTACTAGACCGTCCACGGCACAGGTCCTTGAATTCCATCAAACTGCGTGCTACCGTCGCTCGTGATTAAAATAGAACGGCATCGGACGCTTCTCCCCGACCCAAAACTATCTGTGCCACTTCCACCGCCCCAGGCTCCCTTTTTGCTCCGATCATCGACGCAAATTCGCAAGTGGTCTAGAGCACTTCAAACCGGCACAGCATCACAAACCGAATTCACCGTAACTCACTCCAAACAAGTGACGGAAAAATTTCTAACCGGGGCCAGAACAGCGATTAGAGATACAGCAAAACGCCGAGAATTTTTCGCAATCTCGGAATTCAATCGCCAAATTCGGAAATTAGGACGCGCTGCAACTGGCAGAAAACAATCAGCCGTCAACTGCTCAAATCGCCAAAAAATTCAAAAACGCCCGCGCGCGTTTTTCGTGCCTGCTTATTTGTCTCCATCGTGGCAGCCCCAAGGCTTCCTAAAATGAAAATCGTCGTCGCGGACAAAATCAGCGAGCGCGGCATCGAGTTGCTGCGAGAATTTGGCTGGCAAGTTGTACTCCCCGCTGCTGGAACGCTCCCCGCCGAAATTGCCGACGCCGATGGCCTCATCGTCCGCAGTGCCACCCGCGTCACCGTCGGTCTCCTCGACAAAGCCCGCCGCCTCCGCGTCGTAGGCCGCGCCGGAGTCGGCGTCGATAACGTGGACATGGACGCCGCCACTCACCGCGGCGTCCTGGTCATGAACACTCCCGGAGGCAACGCCGTCAGCGTCGCCGAACACACTTTCGCGCTGATGCTAGCCCTCGCGCGGTCCGTGCCACAATCCAACGCCGCCATCCAAGCCGGACGCTGGGAAAAATCTTCCACCGGCATGGAACTGCGCGGTAAAACGCTCGGCCTCGTCGGCCTCGGTCGAGTGGGCACCGAGGTGGCCCGCCGCGCTCACGCCCTGGAAATGAAGGTTCTGGCCTACGACCCTTACGTCGCCCAAGCTGCCGCGCGTGAACTGGAGGTCGAGCTGATTCCCTTAGAAGATTTGCTCCGCCGCTCCGACGTGGTATCCCTCCACACTGCGCTCAGTGCTTCCACGGAAAAAATAATCAACGCGGAAACTCTGGCGAAAATGAAACCTGGCGCTCGCCTGATCAATTGCGCTCGCGGCGAATTAATTGACGAAGCTGCGCTCGCCGAAGCATTGCGCTTCGGCCACCTGGCTGGTGCTGCCGTGGACACTTTCACCCAAGAGCCGCCGAAAAATTCTCCGCTGATCGGCTTGCCTAACTTGATTGCCACGCCGCACATCGCCGGCTCCACAGCCGAAGCGCAGGAAGAAGTGGGCACGCTGATCGCGCAGCAAGTTCGCGACTATCTCAGCGAAGGCTTGATTCGCAACGCCGTAAACATGCCCGCGCTTTCCGCTGAGCAGTACCGCCTCTTGCGCCCTTACCTCGAACTGGGCGAACGCCTCGGCGCCCTCGTTGCGCAAGCAGCGCCCTCGGCCAGCTTCAGCCGTATCCGCATTCGTTATGCGGGAGAGCCAGCCGAACTTGGCTCCCACGTAATCCGCAGCGCCGTACTCATTGGCTTGCTGAATAGCGTCCTGGACGAAAAAGTGAATCTTGTAAACGCATCGCAAGCTGCCGCCGCACGCGGATTGATTGTGGAAGAGACCACTCGCCGCCGCGAACGTGGCTTCCCCAACACTGTAGAGGTCTCTGCGGCTAATAATGGAGGATCTGAGCTGGCCGTGGAAGGCACCGTAATTCAAGACGGCTCGCCGAGAATTCTGTCGCTCGACGGGATTTCGCTGGAAGCTCCACTCGAAGGCACTCTATTGATGACTCGAAACCGCGACGTCCCCGGCGTTATCGGCATGATCGGAACGTCATTGGGAAATCTCGGCGTGAATATTGCCACCTTCGCGCTGGGCCGCCGCAGCCCGGTTCACGGGGCCGAAGCCGTCGCCTTAGTGCGCCTGGACGGCAAGGTAGATCCCTCCATCTTGAAACACATCCGCGCCATCCCTTCCATCACCGAAGCTCGCCTGATTCATCTGCCGGAATCGTCACATGAGCCCAATCAAGCCTAGGATTCGCGTCGCCGTGGTTTCCCCGTTTCTGGACAAAAGGCACGGCAGTGAGCGAATCATCACGGAATGGCTGGCGCATCTTCCCCATGAGTTCGAACTTCATATTTATAGCCAGTATGTAGAGGATCTTGATCCATCCCGATACACCTTGCACCGCATCCCCAAGCTGCCCGGGCCACATCTTTTCAACTTTTTGTGGTGGATCGCTGCGAACCGATTTTCGCGCTACTGGGATAAGCGCTTCGGCGGATTGCGGCACGATCTTATTTTCAGCTCCGGCGCAAACTGTCTGGATGCGGATGTGCTGTGTGTCCAGATCGTGTTCGCTGAATATTTGCGTCGAGTGGCGTCCAGCATGCAGTGGGACAGGAATTCTCTCCGGGAGTGTCCGCGACTTTTGCATCGCAAAATCTATTACTGGGTTGCCCTCGCGATGGAACAGCGCGCCTACAAAAATCGCGAGACGGCGCTTGTTGTGTATTCGCACAAGTCCGCCGATGAACTGAAAAGATATTACGGGCGGGGGGAGCCCATACCCGTGCTGCACTTGGGACTGGATCACGACATTTTTAATACCGCCGCCCGTTCGGCCCTCCGCGTGGCGGCTCGAAATGAACTGCAACTGCCCCCGGGCCGATTTACTCTGATTTTAGTTGGCAATGACTGGCGCAATAAAGGCCTTCCGGCCCTTCTCAGCGCTCTGGCAGAGTTGCACGACTTGGAGATTGGATTGCTAGTTGTAACCGGCGAAGACCCATCTTCGGTTCGGCAGCTCATCGGCGAGAAAAACCTATCCGATCGAGTTGTGATCTTGCCTCCACGAAAAGACATTGAGTTCTACTATGCTGCGGCGGACGCCTATGCCGGACCTTCGCTTCAGGATTCTTACGGAATGCCTCCAGCGGAAGCGATGGCCTGCGGATTGCCCGTGATCGTTTCCGCGGCTGCCGGCGTATCCGAAATAATTACGGACGCCGAGGATGGCATGATTTTGGACGATCCCACCGATAGTGCCAAGTTAGCCGCAATCATTCGGCTGCTGTACCAAGACCGCGAGCTTTGTAACCGGCTCGGTACTAAAGCGGCGCAGACCGCGCTGAAATATACTTGGGGACGAAATGGCCGCGAACTAGCTCTGATCTTCAACGAGATTGTGCAGCGCAGAGCGGATACGGCCATGCAAACTCTGACGCCAGAATCATGAGATCCAGTGACACACAAAACCGGCGAAAGACTCGCCTGTCCCTGCGTCTTTTATTTCTTAGCGTTTTTATTTCTTAACAATGACGCAGAAATTAGAGCGGCCGAAGAAAATTATTGGTCTTTTTCCTGAATTACTCGGTGTCGGAGGAATCCAGGAAGCGAGCCGACTGACGGCCGCGGCGCTGGGCGCGATTGCGGCTCGTCGGGTTAACTGGGCAACGTCATTTCTAAGCATCAACGACGGTCCGAGTGAGCACGATTTTGAAGTTGCTCGCCAACGAGTGTCGTTGCGCGGCTTCAACCGTTCCAAGGTTCGATTGGTCGCCTCTGCGCTAAATGAATCCAAACACGGCGCGCGAGTAGTTCTCGCTGCGCATCCTTATCTTGCGTTCCTTGCTGCGTTGATGAAGTTGCGGTCACCTCGCATCAAGACGATCGTGATGTCACACGGTGTGGAAGTTTGGAAGCCTCTGCCTGGTTTGCGGCGCCGCTCGCTTTTATCCGCGGATTTTGTACTCGCTCCGAGCAGTGACACCGCGCAAAAACTTGCGGAAGTTCAAGGTGTGCCGGCCGCAAAAATCAGGAAACTCGCTTGGCCGCTGAATCCAGATTTTTTGGGCATGGCGGACCATCCCGACAACCTTCCATTGCTGAAAGGTTTTCCCGACGGCCGCGTGGTTCTGACGGTAGGCCGCTGGGCCGCCTCGGAGCGTTACAAAGGTGTGGATGACTTAATTCGCGCCAGCGCACAACTTCGCACGAAGTTTCCGGGTTTGTACCTGGCGGCGGTGGGCGATGGCGATGACCTTTCAAGACTCCAAAAAATTGCCGTTGATTTAGGAGTTTCCGAATCCGTGCGATTCTTTACGAACTTGTCACGCGCGCAGATCGCAGCTTGTTACGCTCGCAGCGAAATCTTCGCGCTTCCGAGCACCGGTGAAGGTTTCGGGCTGGTCTTTCTGGAAGCGATGGCTTTCGGCAAACCGTTGATAGCCGCAGCCTGCGGAGGAAGCACAGACGTCGTGCAAGATCGCGTGAACGGTCTGCTGGTCCGGCCACATGATCTGAAAGGCTTAATCGAAGCGCTTTCGCGATTGCTCGAAAATTCCACGCTGCGAATGGAACTGGGCCGGGGCGCTGCGGAGATCGTTCGCCGACAGTATTCTTTCGAGGTTTTCCAGAGCCAGCTCGAACGAATCGCGGAAGAGTGCGGAATGGATTCCGAGGTGTCGGGATAGTATTCTTTGTTCGCAGCTGGAGGGACAAAGAATCGCAACAAGCAGGCTCTCGTCGTTGAATTCCGATGCGCATTTTAAAGGTAGTTCAATCTTATTTTCCGTTTCAGGATAGAGGTGGCCCGGTCGTTAAGGTGCGCGCTCTGGCGCGTGGCTTGGCCAAGCGTGGTCATCAGATCACAGTTCTAACGGCAGACCTGGGAGTGAAAGGGGCAAGCAATAACGCTGCTGGCCTGAAGTTCGAACGTAATCCCTGGGGATGGCGTAACGACGAGAATGGTGTCCAGACCGTTTATCTCAGCAGTTTGGTACGCTATCGCGCACTCACGCTGAATCCGCATGTGATAGGATTCTGCCGGGCGTCCATCTCGCAGTTTGATCTGGTTCACCTGTACGGCCTCTACGATTTACTGGGACCAGCGGCGAGCTATTTTTGCCGAAGGCATAGCGTTCCTTACGTGATTGAGCCCATGGGGATGTATCGTCCAATCGATCGAAGTTTCCGGCTAAAACGGTTGTGGCATGCCGGTCTGGGAGACATTTCCTGGCGGCATGCGACTCGGATCGTAGCCACCTCGGAAATGGAGGCGCAAGAATTGCTCGACGACGGCGTCTCGGAGAAAAAAGTGATACTCCGATATAACGGCATTGATCTCGACACCAGTCCGACGAGCCAGCTGCGCGGCGTTTTCCGGGAAAAATGGGGGATCCTTCCCCAAGAGCCCTTGGTTGTTTTTCTGGGGCGCCTGATTCCACGGAAGGGCGCCGATGTTCTGATCGACGCATTTGCGCAGTGCTGTCCTCAAAAAGGACGGCTTGTAATCGCAGGACCGGAAGGCGAACCGGGTTATCGTGCGATGCTCGAGAAACGAGCGCGCGAAGCGGGAGTTGGATCCAGGGTGATCTTTACGGGCGCTCTTTACGACCGGGATAAATCGGCATTGCTGGCGGACGCCGACATTTTTGCTCTGCCATCGCGCTATGAAAATTTCGCGAATTCCGCAGCAGAGGCAATTGCATTCGGTGTACCTGTAATTATCACGGAGTTCTGCGGCATACGTTCGTTGGTCAGCGGGCGCGCGGGACTCGTGGTGGCGCCAGAAAAGATGGAATTGGCGAAAGCAATCAGCAGCCTGATTAGCGATGTCGAGCTTTACAGGAAATTGAAAGCGGGCTGCGCCGAAGTGACAGCGCAATTGGGTTGGGATCGTTTGACGGAACAGATGGAAGGATATTACGCGCAAGTTTTAGCCGGCACGAATGGAAACCTACGATGACGGCAACTGAATCGGTCACCTTTTACGACCAACACCCGTTCGACTGGGCCCCGGCAGACGAATCGGCGGAGATGAAGTCGGTTGTCTCACCGCTGTTGGCTGAGTTTATCAATGGGCTTGAGGTGAATTCGCTGGTTTTGGATATTGGTTGCGGTCCGGGACGCGTTTTGGGCTTTCTTGCTCGAAGAGGAATCCGGTGTATTGGACTTGAGCGCAGCCGCGTCTCTTTAGGCTTGGCGATCCAACGATACAATCGACCTGGTGTAGTGGGGGATAACTTGCACCTGCCGTTCCTGGAGGGATCCGCAGATGCGATTATTTCCGATGGCGTGATTCACCATACCCAGGACCCGTTTGCCGCTTTCACCGAGAATTTCCGGACTCTAAAACCAGGCGGGCAAATGTATTTGGCGGTTTATAAACCGAGCGGCCGGTATCCCGCGCTCTACCGGTTTCCTGGCGGATTTATTCGCTGGGCGCTGCATCGTGCCTGGAGCAGGCCGCTGGTCACACTACTTTTTCAGGTGCCATATTTTTTGGTACATTTTGTGAGGTCTAAGGGTAAACGCACCTGGCCCGGCGCCCGGAACCTCTTCTACGATTACTTCGTGACTCCTCTTGTCGCGTTTCTGCCTCGCCAATTAGTGGAAGAATGGTGCGCGCAGCAACAAGGACGCATCGTGCGATATGACGAGAATCGCGGCCAGAACGTGCACTCATTTATTGTGGCGAAGGAACCTGTCGAAAAGCGGAGCCGTCTGAACACAATGGATGCCAAGGCTGAAGAGGTGCGCAAAAACGCATGATAGAGGATCGCTCGAGGACGTCGAGTGCAGTAATAAGCGCTCAGCGAGAGCCTGATTCCGCTGTAGGTATGGGGCGCTGGCCGATGCCTGTTGAAGATCCTCACCTTCAGCGCCACAGCTTATTCCGAGCCACGTGGCTCGCGGTGAACGTACTGCTGATGGTTTCTGTTCTCTTCGCCGCATATTCCGCAGGATGGGAATTTTCGACGCGCAGATACCTGGAGGGATTCTCAGACGCCATTGTGCCGGCCACTTCACCGGGCGATGAGAAAGTAGAAGCCATATTAAGTTGGATGGCTCACGGGCCCGCTCGCAGAAACTCAGGAGTTGAAGCATCGCAATCAGATCGTGATCCCACAGACACGCTCAATTACGATGCTCTCTTGCGAGTATGCGGGACGGCGACGAATGCGTTTATCAATCTTGTGGACACCGGAGGCATGCAAGCTCGCAGGCTGCTTTTGGTCGATTCGCGCCAGATGACCAAGCACGTAGTATCGGAAGTTCTAGTGGATGGGCGTTGGATTATTGTGGATCCGAGCTTTCGCGTCGTCTTCCGCGGAGTGGATGGAAAGACGCTGACGCGCGAAGAGCTCGCGGATCCTAAGATATTTAAAGCGGCTACAGGCAATATTCACGGATACGACTCGAGCTATACCTACGACCATACCGTGCATATTCGACTCGCGCGCATACACCTAGTCGGATCGTTGCTTCGACGGATACTGGATCGGCTGATTCCCGGATGGGAAGACGCACCCACCGTGACTTTGCTCGTAGAACGTGAATCCTTCGCCGCCCTGACCTCCTCGTGCCTGTTGGTAATCTTCTTAATTCTGTTGCGTGCATCGCTGCGTTGGTATGGTGAAAAACGGCTGGGCCTGCCATCCGTTCGCATCCGACAGCAGCTTCGCAGAGCTTGCCACGCATTTTTGGATGCGCCTTAGTCCTCATGTGCGGAATCTGCGGCATTATCGGGTTTAGCTCGCGGGAAACGGGTGAGACCCTGGTCCGCCGGATGCTTAGAGCAATCGTGCATCGGGGACCGGACGACGAAGGAGTAGTCCTAGCTCCGCCTGTGGCCGCGGGGGCGCGCCGGCTGAGCATTATCGATCTTCCCGGCGGTGGGCAACCAATCTGGAACGAAACGGGAACGCTCGCGGTCTTGTTCAACGGCGAGATTTATAATTTTCAAGAACTTCGCGAAGAATTGAAATCGCGCAAGCATTTATTTCGATCGCAATCCGACACGGAAGTGGTAGTTCACGCTTATGAAGAGTGGGGGCAGGATTGCGTAAAACGATTTCGAGGAATGTTTGCGTTCGCGGTGATTGAATTACCGCAAGGACCCAATGGCCGGGCCACGCGCGTATTCCTGGCTCGCGATCGTGCCGGAATCAAGCCGCTCTATTACGCGCAGATCGGCAGCATGTTTCTATTCGCCTCTGAAGTGAGAGCGCTTCTTGCCAGCGGCTTGCTTGCGCCAAAGATTTCCGCGCAAGCAGTTATGGCTTATCTGCTCTTTGGATCCGTGGGCGAGCCAACTACGCTGGTGGAAGGGATTTTTTCTTTGCCGCCAGGGCATTGCATGGCAATCGGTTCTGAGGACCAAAGTATAGCCGTCAAGCCGACAGCATATTGGCAACCCTGGCAACTTTCCGGTGACGGCACTGGAGCCAAGACTGGCGCACCGAACTCGGATGCTGGAACAACGCCCGCTGCGCGAGTTCGCGGGTTGCTGGAAGACGCTGTGCGGTGCCATTTCATCGCGGACGTTCCGATTGGCGTGTTTTTGAGCAGCGGAATCGATTCCACAGCCATCGCGACGCTCGCATCAAAAGCACGGAGTGGAATTCATACTTTCACCGTTTCGTTTCCCGACACGGAATTCAGCGAAGGTGCAATTGCGAAGCGAACCGCAGAGCGCATTGGAAGCCAACATTGCGAGGCCATGATCTCCGCGGAAGAAATGGTTAGCCGGCTCCCCGAGGCGGTGGCGGCGCTGGATCAGCCGTCGATGGACGGCGTTAACACTTACTTTGTGTCTTGGGCGGCACGGCAAGCGGGGTTGAAAGTGGCGCTTTCAGGCCTGGGAAGCGATGAACTTTTCGGCGGTTATGCGACTTTTCGAGCGACCACGAAAGTTGGGCGCGTGGCAGGGGCGGCTCGCTTGTTCCCGGAACTATTTCGCCAGTGGACCGCTTCGGGAATCAAGCAGACTCCTTTTTTCAAAGCTTCTCCTGATGCTTTTCGCAAAGGGCTTTCTGCCTGGCTTCAGCCGGAGTTGTTTCCTCATTCTTACTTTTTCACGCGGGCGCTTTTTACTCCCAAGGCTTTTGTTTCGCGTCTCCATGGCGGCGCGGTGGACTGGGAATCGATGCTCTGGTACCAATGGCTCGAAGGGGCTGTGGAGCAATCGCGGGCGATGGACAAGTTCACACAAGTATCGTGGCTGGAGCTGCGTTCGTACATGGTGAACACGCTGTTGCGGGATACCGACGCGATGAGCATGCGCAATTCGCTCGAAGTGCGCGTTCCATTTCTGGATACCCCGCTCGTGGAATATGTTCTGGGGCTGCCGGAATCGATCAAGCGGCGCGATGGACGTCCGAAGGCTTTGCTCATCGAAGCGCTTGGGAATTTGCTGCCAGAGGAAATTGTCAACCAGCCCAAGCGCACGTTTACGTTTCCTTGGGAACATTGGATGCGTGGAAAACTGGGTGAGCGCGTGGCTGTGGGGCTTGGCGATTGGGCCCCGGCTTTGGGAGAGATTGTGGACATGAAGTTTGCGCAAACGGTTTGGAGGAGTTTTTTGCTGGACCGGACAACCTGGTCGCGGCCGTGGAGTTTGTACGTCTTGAATGAGTGGGTTAAACGAAACTTGAACGTTCCGCCTGCCAGCGGTGTGGAAAACCGCGCTACAGCAGCGGTACACGTGAATTGAATTTCGGAGGCCAAGGCTTCCCGCAGTCGGTCGACGCGATCACACGATGATTATCCTTGGCATTAACGCGTATCACGCGAATTCCTCTGCGGCCATCGTGGTTGACGGACAATTGCTGGCGGCTGTGGAAGAAGAGCGGCTCAATCGCGTGAAATATGCGGCGGGCTTGCCGGCGCGCGCGATTCAGTACTGCCTGGACCAAGCCGGCGTAAAACTCTCTGAAGTCGATCATATCGCCGTGCCGCGGAATCCCTGGGCGCGGCTGGGAACAAAACTTCGGTTCGCCATGCGCATGCCGCGCTTTGCCGTAGATCGCGCGCGTGTGATGCGGCGATTTGCCGGCGTCAAAGAGGATCTGGCAACGGCTTTCGAGATGCCCGCGGAAAATATCCGGGCACAATTCCATCGGATCGAACATCACACTGCACACCTGGCGAGCGCCTATTTCGTTTCTCCGTTCGAAAATTCCGCGGTGCTCTCCGCCGATGGCTTGGGTGATTTTGCCAGCTGCATGTGGGCCTTGGGCGAAGGGCCAAAGATGCGCGCGCTGGGAGAAATCCGTTTCCCTCATTCGCTGGGAATCTATTACACCGCGTTGACGCAATACATCGGCTTCTGGAAATTTGGCGACGAATACAAGGTGATGGGTCTGGCGGCTTACGGTGAGCCCGAATTTTTGGAGGAATTTCGCCGCATGGTCCATGTGCATGGGCCGCTTTCGTTTCGCCTGGGGCTGCAATATTTTACGCATCAAAGTCAGGGTGCGGATATGAGTTGGCGAGAGGCCAATCGCACACCGCTATTGGGCAGGCTCTTTTCGGCTTACCTGGAAAAGCGGATGGGGCCGGCGCGCAAAGAGGGGGAACCACTCGAACAGCGGCATCGGAACATTGCCGCAAGCATGCAGGCTGCGCTCGAAGAAGTTCTCGCCGCGCACTGGAGCGCGCTGGCGGAGAAAACCAAACAGAAATCGCTGTGCCTCGCAGGGGGCGTAGCGTTCAATTGCCTTGCGAACGGGAAAATATTCGATCGTTCGTCATTCGAACGCGTTTACGTTCAGCCCGCTGCGGGAGACGCGGGATTATCGGTGGGAGCGGCGTTCGCGGTGAATCATCAAGTACTCGGACGCCCGCGCGAGTTTGTGATGGATCATGCGGGGTGGGGTCCGGAATTTTCGCAGCAGGATATTGCGCGCACGATCGACTCTCTTGAAGCGCCGGGAGACCAGGCCAGCATCGCAGAGATGGATGAAAAGAGGTTGCTTGAAACCACGGCAAAACACATCGCTGACGGAAAAATCGTGGGTTGGTTTCAGGGGCGTGTCGAATGGGGCCCGAGGGCGCTGGGCCAGCGAAGCATTCTTGCCGACCCTCGGCGCCCGGCAATGAAAGACATCTTAAATCGCCGTATCAAGCACCGGGAAACATTCAGGCCCTTCGCTCCTTCTATTTTGGAAGAAGCCACCGGTGAATTTTTCGAAAAGACGCAGCCTTCGCCTTTTATGACCTTCGCTTACAACGTGCGTCCGGAGAAACGAAGTGTGATTCCAGCGCCCACTCATGTGGATGGCACGGCACGGCTTCAAACCGTGAGCCGGAACACGAACCCACTGTACTGGAAGCTTCTCCGAGCTTTCGGGGATCAAACCGGGGTCCCGGTGGTGTTGAATACATCTTTCAACGATAACGAACCGATTGTCTGCCGGCCGGAAGAAGCGCTGCATTGCTTCCAGCGGACGCAAATGGATGTATTGGTAATGGGTAACTTTATCTTGGAGAAAAAGTTCACAAGTGGGCCGCGGGAAGAAAGCACGGATAATTTCGCAAAACGCGCAAAATAGGGAGCGGTAGTCCAGAGCATCGCTCGTCGCCAAAGTTGTCCAGCGGCGCCGGGATCGCCATACGAATTATGCACATTCTTCTTCTCAATCAATATTACCCGCCGGATACTTCCGCGACTGCCAAGATGGCTGTGCAGATTGCAGAGAAATTGGCACAGCGGCATCGCGTCACGGTGCTGGCCGGGCGTCCTTCCTACGATCCTGACGAGTATTACCCCTACTCGTTTCAGCGAAAAGATGTTCGAAATGACGTGACAGTCGAACGCGTAGGCTCGACGGCCTATCCGCGGCATCAGATGTGGCGACGCGTTTCAAATTATCTGTCGTATCTCGCCTTGGCCGTGCCGCGTGCGCTGGCTATTCGTCCAGACATTGTTCTGGCAATGACCGATCCTCCGGTGGCAGGCATCGCCGGAGCGTTCGTCGCGCGTATGAGCAATCGGCCCTTCGTATATAACATTCGCGATCTGTACCCGGACATGGCGGTAGGCGGTGAAATCGTAAATTCCGGTTTCTGGGTTGACGGCTGGGAAAAAATGCACCGCCGCGCGCTTAGACACGCTGCGCGCGTGGTAGTGCTCGGCGACGACATGCGCGACCGAATCATCGCAAAAGGCGTTGCGCCAGAGCGCGTGGTTATAGTCCGGGACGGGAGCTCGTTTTCGTCGTCCCTGCCAGAACCTAGCGATCCACTGATACAGAAAATTCGAAGCGGCTTTTCGTTCGTGGCCATACATGCAGGCAACTTGGGATTCTACGGAGCCTGGAATACGCTGCTAGAGGCTGCCGAGATTTTGCGCAACGAAAATATATGCCTTGTGTTTGTAGGCGATGGAGCAAAACGCGCGACTTTGGAAGCTACCGCGCATCCTTCGCCGAATGTACGCTTCTTACCATTTTTCCCGGTGCAGCAAGTACCGCAGGTAATGATGGCCGGCGACGTACACATTGTCACCGTCCGGCGCGGCCTGGAGGGCGTGGTGGTACCAAGTAAGCTTTATTCGATTCTTGCAGCGGGCCGGCCGGTACTTGCGGTAGCTCCGGCCTCCACCGACGCGGCGCGCATCATTACTGAAACCGGCTGCGGAATGTGCGCCGATCCCGATGACCCAGCCGCGGTGGCCGCCGCTCTAAGCCAATTGCGAAATGACCCGGCCCGCTTGGCTCAAATGGGAGTTCGAGCCCGGGAAGTTGCGGCCAAATATGCTAGAGTCAATGAGCTCGATAGGTTCGTAAATGTAATGGAAGAGGTAGGAAATCACTCTAACGTATAGCAACTTTATAGTGAGTGGAGGCGGCCATCTGGACTCGTAAGAAGGTACTCGTAACAGGCGGAGCATCGTTTATCGGATCGCATCTGGTGGACGCTCTGATAGCGCGCGGCGCGCAAGTGCGCGTGGTAGATGATCTGACCAGCGGCAGACTCTCGAACATCGAACATTATTTAAGCGATGGCCGGGTGACATTCGTGGAAGCTGACTTGCGCGAACCCGGGGTAACGCGCGCGGCGATGAATGGCATTCAGGTAGTTTTTCACTTGGCTGCCGACCACGGCGGCCGTGGTTACGTGGACCTGCACCAGGCGGGCCCCGCTTCGAATCTCTTTCTCGACGGGCTTGTTTTCTGGGAGGCGGTGAAGGCGGGCGTGGAAAAAGTTGTTTACGCCTCCTCGGGCTGCGTTTATCCCAACAACATGCAGACCGACACGAAGCAAGAGCTTTATCTGCGAGAAGAAGACGTGAAACCCCCGCACGACGCCGACAATATGTACGGCTGGGCAAAGTTGATGGCGGAGCTGACGCTGCAGGCCTATCACCGCGAGCATGGACTGAAAGCGGCATCCTGCCGGTACTTCACCGTGTATGGGCCGCGCGGAGTGGAAAATCATGCCGTGATCGCGATGATCGCCCGCGCTTTTATCGGGCAGAATCCGTTTGACGTCTGGGGCGATGGAACGCAGATTCGTAACTGGACCTATGTGGATGACATCGTGAGCGGAACAATGCGCGCCGCCGAGAAAATCGATGACGGCACGGCAGTGAATCTGGGAACCATGGAGCGAATCCGAGTGCTCGACGCCGCAAAAATGGTCCTGGATTTCTCAGGACAGGAGGCGGAAATCCGTTTGCGCCGGGACATGCCTACAGGCCCGGCGAATCGTGTGGCGGATAACTCCCTAGCGAAAAAATTGATGGGCTGGGAGCCAAAAACGCCATTTCGCGAAGGGCTGCGCAAGACCATGGACTGGTATTTCGCGAGCAAACAGAAAGAACAAGTCCGCGACGTTCTGGAAAAAATGCTTACGGCGCGTTGAGCGGAGTAACTGCAATGAATTTCGTCAACGCCGATTGGATCGCTTTTACCGTTGCACTGCTGGCTTCACTGAGTCTCACGATTCCAGTGCGCCATCTGGCATTGCGTTATGGCATGGTGGACCGCCCCGGCCCACGTAAAGTTCATCTGAAACCAATTCCGCTTCTTGGTGGCATCGCTATTTATCTGGCCTTCGCGCTTGCCATTCTGATTACGGTCCATGGCGTTCCGCAGCAACAAGTCGCCGGAATACTTTCCGGAGCTACTCTGCTTGCGGTGGTCGGTTTCCTGGATGATGGAAAGTTTTTGCACCATCAAGTAAAACTCTTCGTCGGGATGCCGGTAGCCGCGCTGATGCTGATTGCTTCCGGAATTCACGCGCAGCTTTTTTCCAATTTTGTGGCAGGGCTCACCGGGAAAGTTCTGGATGGATGCTTCACCGTGTTGTGGGTTGTAGGAATCACAGCGTCCTTCAGCATTCTCGACCATATGGATGGCTTATGCGCGGGAATCGCCGCGGTAGCGGCCGCATTCTTCACTATTTCGGCCAGTATGAACGGACAGACGCTGGTTCGTAGTCTGGGTGCCGCAGCTTTGGGCGCATCCCTGGGATTTCTGCGCTGGAATTTTAGTCCCGCCAAAATTTTCATGGGTGACGGCGGTGCCATGTTCCTCGGATTTTTAATGGCCACGCTAGGGCTAAAGGTGCGGCCCGACGGCGTACCTTTCCCCATCACCTGGCTGATTCCACTCCTGATTCTGGGAGTACCGATCTTTGATACGACGCTCGTGTCCATTTCTCGGGCGCGTCGCGGCCTGCTTCCTTTCACATCACCGGGAAAGGACCATACGGCGCATCGACTATCGAACCTTGGTCTAGGTCATCGCGGGGCGGTTCTGGTGCTGTATTTATTTGCCATATTGTTCGGCGTGGCTGCGCTTATCATCCCTTACTATTCGGCCGCGATCGCCTACGCACTAGCAGGGCTGATCATTCTGGGAAGCCTGCTGGTCATATTTCTGCTGGAATCTGCTCCTTATGAACGTCAGACGAAAGTACCGAAAACATTCCTGCCCAGCGATAGCTGAATGAGCCTATCCGTGTTGATTGCGGGACGGTAAGATATATACTTCTTCCTCGGTTAACGGGGGCATCAAACGATCCGGGATAGGGGTCGACGGTAATCCCGGCAGGTAGCTTCCCTGAGAACGTTCCGGTAATTTAAGCAAAGGCAAACTGTACGTGACGAATATGGCGCCCGAATTACGCGACGCGAAAAATATTGTACGCAGCAGTTCCCGCACAAATCCTGAAAGCGTGGCCGTGGTAGGGGGATCAGCCGCCGGTCTATTTACCGCTTCCATACTGGCTCGGCAGGGCATTTCTGTCCGCGTGTTCGAACGCATCGAGACACTGGAACCTGACGAGCGAACTCTGATCGTAACCGATCGCATGCGTGCCTTGCTTGGACGCGCCGCGCAGAAAAGTGTGCTGAACGAAATCCGCCGCTTTGAGCTTTTTACCGACGGCCGATCTGCAACGATATCTCTGAAGCATCCGGACCTGATTATTGAGCGCCGAACCTTGATTCAAGGGTTGGCTCAAGAAGTACAACAGGCTGGCGCCACTGTCGAATTAGGACGCCGCTTTCACGCGCTGCATTCCAACGGCCGCGGGATGGTATTGGAAATCGATCGATGCAACGACGGGGGCCGCGAAGAAGTTCACGCGGATACGATTGTGGGCGGCGACGGAGCTTCCAGCCGTGTGGCCCAGGCGGCGGGATGGGCGCCGCTTGAAACAGTTCCGTTGGTGCAGGCGATTGTTTCACTGCCCCAAGATATGTCTCCCGATACAGCGCGCGTGTGGTTCGTGCCCCAAGACACTCCTTATTTTTACTGGCTCATCCCAGAATCTCCGACACGTGCCGCCTTGGGGATTATCGGTGAGACTGGCGCGGAAACGCGCAGCCACTTGGAAAAATTTCTGGAAAAACGGAAGCTCGAACCCATCGGCTTTCAAGCGGCACGCATTCCGGTTTACAAACGCTGGGTTCCGGTACACCGCCGCGTAGGCCAAGGGTCGGTGTATTTGGTGGGAGACGCTGCAGGTCAAGTAAAGGTCACCACCGTAGGCGGCATCGTCACCGGCTTTCGCGGAGCGCTCGGCGTGGCGCAACAGATTTTGCATGGAGTATCCGGCGAGCTGCGCACATTGCGACGGGAGCTGGATCTTCATCTGCTATTGCGCCGTTCACTCCATGATTTCCAGCAGGCCGACTACAGCCGGCTGGTGGACTTGTTGAATGATCCCACCAAGCAATCTCTTGCCGAATACTCTCGCGATGAAGCGTGGAAAATTCTCTGGCGAGTATGTTTGAGCCAGCCTCGCTTGGTATGGTTGGGGCTGCGCGGGTTGTTGTCACGCAGAGGCTCGGCAAGCCGGGCTGGCTTCTAAGCTAGAACTTCTTGGTCGATTTTTTGCATGTTCCATATTGCACCGACGCAAAATTAAGACATCACCGAAGCTACGGCCGGTGTTTTATTTGGTTCTCCCTTGGGTAGCGCGGAAAAGTCAGAATCAATGGAAGGCATCGAAAAGCCCCGGCGCGATGGAAAGCGGAATCCGAGCTTCTTCTTAGCCTTTCTATTATTGGCGCTAATCGTTTTGGGAATTATTGCGTTTCGGGGAGTCGGACGTTGGTTGGTTCGTGAAGACCCACCTGCTCGCGCTGACGCCATCGTGGTCTTGAGCGGAGGCTTACCTTATCGCGCGGAGGAGGCTGCAAAATATTTCGCATCCGGATACGGGAGCGAGGTGTGGATCACGCGCCCTGACGGGCCTGCCGAGCAGCTTAAGGAAGTGGGAATTTCGTTCATCGGCGAAGATGAATATAGCCGGCAGGTTTTGATTCATAGGCAGGTTCCGGAGAGCGACGTTCTGATTCTTCCCGGCACTATCGTTAATACCCAGCAGGAAGTGGAGGAAATAGTTCGCGAACTGCACAAAGAGAACAAGGTCAGCGTGATGATTGTGACTTCGCCGCAGCACACACGCAGAGTGAAAGCGCTATGGAACAAGATGGCTGACAAAAATTTGAGTGCGATTGTAAGAGCAGCGCCCGATGATCCCTATGATGCAGATCATTGGTGGCGCAATACGCGGGACGCGCTTTCCGTGGTGCGCGAGATTTTAGGTTTGCTGAATGTTTGGGCAGGTCTGCCGGTACATCCTCACACGGATTAAGCGCTTGCTGCCTTAGTACGTTTCTGCGCGTTTTGCTCCACGACATCGCCGGGCGATTCCAGGATTTTCCAGCGCTCCCATTCGGCCTTCTTGGCTAGATCGCGGACCCAAAGCTGCCATTCGAATCCGGCGGCTTCATCACTGTGAGAATAGAAGGCACGCCAGAAATTACGATCGCGATAAGGATCGGAGGGTTCGCCATCGTCGGAGCTCTGCAGCGGATCATTGCGGCGAAATTCTGCAAGCTCCGCGGAATCTAGCGGGACTTGAAACAACACAATGTCGTCCAGGCCTGCGGGTTTGGCCGAACCGCTGCTTGTGGCAGACCGGAGAAGATGAGCACACAACTCGATAGACCGTTCTTGGAGCGCCAGTTCAAGCGAAGGGGGACGCTCCGAATTTTGCACGCGAGCGAGCGGAACTTCCCAGAGAGTTAGGCTGTCGTAGCCGGAAGACTTGTCGAAATAACAGTCGAGCGAACGAGTCTGCCAAGCTGCGGACTGGCGTGCGGGTAAAACCTCGGAGATTGTGGTCACTGTGTGGCCGCGCCAGCGCTCGATTTTTACCGAACCCAAAAAACTCCCGAACGCGCCAATGAAAGATAAGTCTTCTGCAGTTGTCTTCAGGGTCTCGCGCCAAAAGCGATCACTCAGACGGAGGGAAAAAGTGAACACTTGCTCCAGTGGAGAAGGACTTGATTCGTTAAGACGGCGGCGAAATTCCGGATCATCCATGGCTTCCAAGGTCCGCACTCTGTCGCTCAAGCGGCGTATGGTAAAGTTTTGATTCCGCAAAAGGCGCTGCCAATGCTGAGCTAACACAAAAAACACAAACCCTACCAGAACGCAAATGCCCAAGGTTGGCCAAAGGATTTCCATGCCTATGCTTCCGCGATACTCGAACGAATCGCCTGCGAAGCGGTTCTGATTGGCAGGATTCTACTATGGATGAACTCGCCTTCCTACGAAGCTTTCAGCGGCGCGAGTTCGTAATTATTTGGCTGGTTGGGTGATCTGCGCGAATCGTTGCCGGAAATATTCATAAGTAAGCCGCAATCCGTCATCCAGTTTCACTTTGGGCTCCCAGCCTAAGACGCGACGCGCTTTGCTGATATCGGGACAGCGCTGCTTGGGATCGTCCTGCGGCAATGCATGAAAGATGATCGGAACGTCGGCGGCGACCAGTGCGCGGACGCGTTCCGCAAATTCCAGAATGGTGATTTCCTGCGGATTACCGATGTTCGTTGGCTCGTGCTCGTTTGATTCAAGAAGCTTGTAAATCCCATCCAGCAGGTCCGAGACGTAGCAAAAACTCCGCGTCTGCTTGCCGTCACCATATACGGTAATCGGTTCTCCGCTGAGTGCCTGGTAGAGGAAATTCGGAAGAGCGCGGCCATCGTTCAGCCTCATGCGCGGACCGTAGGTATTAAAAATACGCACGATGCGAGTATCAAGACCATGATAGCGGTGGTAAGCCATGGTCATGGCTTCGGCGTAACGCTTGGCCTCGTCATATACGCCGCGAGGCCCTACCGGATTCACATGGCCCCAGTACGTTTCTGGCTGTGGACTGACCTGCGGATCTCCGTAGCATTCTGAGGTGGATGCTAGAAAAAATCTCGCCTTCTTGGCCATGGCTAGACCAAGCGTGTTGTGCGTTCCCAGAGCGCCAACTTTCAAGGTCTGTATTGGAAATTTCAAGTAATCCGGAGGGCTCGCAGGAGAAGCAAAGTGAAGCACAGCTTCCACCGGCCCTTGCACTTCTATGTAGCGAGTTACGTCCTGATGGGCAAATCGGAAACGAGGGTGCGGGAGCAGGTGCGCTACATTCGATTGGTTTCCCGTCACCAAGTTGTCCAGACAGAGAACATCCCAACCCTTCTCGAGCATCAATTCGCAGAGATGAGAACCCAGAAATCCCGCTCCGCCTGTGATGACTGCGCGCAAACTCGTTTCTCCTATTTAGAAGTTTTCAACAAGCTGCCATTATCCCTGAAAAAATGTTTATGCTGGAACTATTCCCAACTGCTTGCCGCTTTTTCCGCACTGTCTTGAACGACCAATGGAGATTTTCGAACCAGCGCACGCGAGCAAGCCTTGAAACCTATTGAGAAGTTGCCGGCGCATGCGCCGCAAAACCTGTCGTATGATCCGCAACGATTCGCCAACCTTCTTTAAACTTCCGAAAATTTAGCGTAAACACACCGCTGGGCCGGTCTTTTTCGCGCTGGAGTTGGAAATTTCCGATTGCAAATGCGGCATCCGGACATACCAGGTGAACCTCAAGATTGGAGAAGGACAATTTACCCATGGCCTCCCCATCGGGATAATTCCGGCGATAACGATCGAGGACGGCTTGCCAACCCTTGGTGATCCCGCTCGCTCCTACAAATTCGATCTCCGCTGATTTCCAATATCCCTCCATGAACGCGTCGATATCGCCTCGGTTCCAGGCAGACGATTGCATGTCCAAGACTGACCGAATTTGCGCTTCCGCAGACTCATCCGCTGCCTGCGCACGCGGATTGATAGCAAAGGAAATCGCAAACACAAAACCAGCGCACAAGATCCAGGCCAATAGCAGTTTACGTGTCATCAACTCCTCCTAGCTTCATGCAGTAATCATTCAGGCTTCGATCGATCCGGCCCTGGCCTTGATTCAATGCCCGCCGGTTAGGGCCGTGTGTCATCCCCTCAAAAAAACAGTACTGACGTTCCATTGCCACGGGCGCCTGAGAATGCCAAACTGTCCTTGGTCGAACATGTTAATCGCATCCTTCATCCTCGTGATCTCAACCGCAGCGCTGATGCAGTTCGCTGCCTTCGCATGGCGAGCATCTCTACTGCGCGCGGTTTCCGAGCAGTACGCAAACCAAGCCGACGCTTCGCTTCAGCCCTACCCTAACCTATTAAGTTTCAGTAGCTTCCAAGAAGTAACGGCGGTTTATCACGATCTCTGCCCGGAACTGAGGTCCGCTCCTGGCGCCAACCTAGGCCCCGTGAGCATCTATTACTCCGCCATGGGCTTTCTTAGCCGCTTAGGCGCTTCCATTATGCCCGCCGAAGGCTTCCGCTGGGCACACCGCGAAATGGCCCTCTGCACTCAGTACGCGACGGTGCGTCTGTCACAGCGTCTCGAGCGCAACATGAACGTTGTGAATCAAGCCCGCTCCTACTAGTCGATGCACTTCCTTCCACTTTAGTCCTGCCCGACTCTATCTATCGAACCGAATGGTACGGTCGTTCTATTGTCACCGTCGGCATAAAAAGAGAAACTGTCCTTGGTCGAAAATGTTAATCGCAGCCTTCATTCTCGTGATCTCAATCGCAGCGCTGATGCAGTTCGCCATGTTCGCCTGGCGCGCATCTCTGCTGCGCGCGGTTTCCGAGCAGTATGTGAACCAAGCCGATGCTTCGCTCCAGCCCTATCCCAACCTCCTAAGTTCCACCAGCTTCGCAGAGGTTAAAGCGGTTTACCGAGATCTTTGCCCCGAGCTCGAAACCAGCCCAACCACGAATTTGCAGGCAGTAAGCATCTATTACGCCGTGCTGAACCTCGTGGGCCGCGTGGGCAATTCGATTCTACCGGCAGAAGGCTTCAGCTGGACTCAGCGCGAAATGGCCTTGTGCACCCAGTATGCGACGGTCCGCCTATCGCAACGCTTGGAACGTAACATGAGCATCGTGAATCAAGCCCGCTCCTTCTAGTTTCGTTACCGTCCTTCATCTTCTTCCACCTTCACCAGATACCGTATATTCGTCTGCTAGGCTGGCCTCGCAGATCCTTGCTGCGCCACATCTTCGCCTGTTCCCCCGGCCCGGTTGCCTGATACGCCATTCCGAGAAGTCATTTCTCAATACTTAGCCCGTTTTTGTGGCCCAATTAAATCTTACAAACCCCAGGGGCATGCCTGTCCCAATTGAAGGAGGCGCCACAATGAAGCGCGCCGAAGTTTCTATTTTGCTTGCAGGTGTCTTATTCGCGCTGATCCAGTTCTCCGGCTGCGCTCAGAAGCCACCCACCTTCAATGAAGTGCAGATACTAGCTCCGAAGGGCACGCAAACTGTGGCGCAGAGCCAATCCGTAATGATCCAGGCAAACGTACTGAATGATCCCAACGCGGGCGGCGTGGCGTTTAATTTCAGCAGCCTACCCGGTTTCGGCGCCCTGACGCAAACCAGCACTACGACTGCTACTTATACCGCACCGAACGCTGTCACAGCGGCCACAACGGTCAAAATCATAGTCAGCTCCATAGATTTTCAGAAGCAGTTCGCCACGGTCACCATTAATGTGGTGCCGCCGCCGACCATCACAACTACTTCGCTGTCCACCGCAACGCTGAACGCGGCATACAGCGCCACGGTGACGGCAACCGGGGGATTGCTGCCTGTTTCCTGGGCCATCACCTCTGGCGCTCTACCTACCGGACTTTCTTTGGCGCCCAGCACCACAGACACTGTGCAAATCACCGGCAAGCCGACTGTAGCGGGGACCTACACATTTACGATTACGGTGACAGATGCAGCAGGCTTCAGCAGCTCAGAGCAATTCATGCTGGCAGTCAGCTCGCTCTCGATCACTACAACGTCGCCTTTGACGCCCGCAAGCACGACCACAGCTTATTCGGTAACTTTCGCCGCTACGGGCGGCTCTACGCCGTACTCCTGGTCTGTTGCCAGCGGCTCGTCACTTCCCGCGGGTCTCACGCTGGCTCCCGCTACAGGGGTTCTCTCCGGGACACCAACAACGGCAGGAACTTACACTTTTGGCATCACCGTAACCGACAACTCGAGCCCTCCTGTTTCCGTCACCGCCACTTTCACTCTTGTTGTCAGCGGCGCTCAAAATCTCACTGGACTCAACGGCTCCTACGCCTTCGAATTCAGCGGTTACAACAGCGCTGGCTTTGTGGCCTTTGCTGGAACCTTTACCGCAAATGGCACCGGCGGAATTACCGCGGGCGAGGAAGATTACAACTCCATTGGCGCAACTCCGATAACTTACACGAATCTTGTGGGAACTTATACTTTGGGATCTGACGGGCGCGGAACGTTTACGTTTAGCGGGAGCACTCCGGCACAACCCACGCCACAATTCACCTATGCGTTTTCAATTGATGCGACAGGCAACGGTAGATTCATTGAATTCGACGCCAGCGGCACCAGCGGTTCGGGACGAATCGCGCTACAGACTCTCAGCACTTGTGTGGTGGGTACCACAACCACGTACATAGGATCTTTTGCGTTCGGAGGATCGGGATTCGCCGGGCCGGCAACCGCTGGATCCGGTCCCATCGCATTTGCTGGAGCGTTCACTGCTGTACCCCCCATTGCTCCCTCGACGCAGGGAAGCATTGGTCAAGCTGAGTTTGATACGAATGTACCGAACCAAACGCAGGCCTTTGATCCGTCCTTGTCAGGGCTTTATCAATCCGGTCCAGACGCAACCCATTGCACGATGTCACTGACTTCCGCGAACTTGGCCAGCCAGACCTACAGCGTCTATCCAGTGTCTGCGTCTGAAGCCTTCCTGGTGGAAACGGACACCGTAAGCCCTTCTACACCATACTTAGCCGCAGGTGGGATGATTCAACAGGCCGTCCCTGGAGGAACGTTCCCATTGGCGAATGTACTCTCGCAAAACATCGCCGGCGGACTGAGCGGCCAAATTTTGAGCGGAGACATTTACTCGCCGGACGTTTCCGTGATTCAAATCTCTCCGTTGGCCAGTAACAGCGTTCAGTTTTTGATCGAGGACAACCAAGCGGGGAATGTTTCGAACTGGACCAGCCCATTTACGGTTACTTACACAGCCGACAGCCTAGGCCGCGTCCTAGTAAATCTTCCGAATCCGTTCGAGCCAATTCTCTACCTGGTCAGCTCAAGCGAAGCGTTTTTTGTTGGCACACTAAACGGTGGCCCTACCTTCGGACATTTTGAAGCTCAATCCGGTTCACCTTACACCGCGCAATTGATGGCGAACACTTTTGTAGAAGGCACCTCGGCGCCGGCTGCCAGTGGCGACATCGATCTTTCCGGGTTCCTCACACTCAGCGACACATTTGGCGTGACCGGAACGCAGGACGTGAGCACAGCCACGACGAACACATCGGCACAAACCGTGACCGGAACCTACGCGCTTACTAACACCGGAGCCACCGACGGCAGCGGGACCATGACCTTCACTTCGCCCGTCTTTACCGGCGACTTCTTTATCGTCACGCCCAGCAAAATTGTGATGATTACTACCACGGCTGGAGATGTGAATCCCGTGCTGATAATTATTGGACACTAGCGCGAGGTTCTTGGCGCAAGGTTAGTAGGCCCAGCGCATCAAGACGGCGCCGGTGGTGTAACCCGCGCCGACCGTAATCACGAGCACCAGATCGCCTTTGTGCAAACGATCCTGCTCTAACGCATCCATCAAAGCCAGCGGTATGGTCGCAGCGGTGGTGTTCCCAAAGCGATCTATATTGATGATAATTTTCGAGTCATCCACGCCCAGCCGTTCCTGCATGGCATGAATAATGCGCAGATTTGCCTGATGCGGCACTACGAGCGCCAGGTCACGGCTGGTGAATCCGTTGCGCTCTAGAATCTGGACGGCCAACTCGCTCATGCGTCGGACGGCATATTTGAAAACTTGCGCGCCCTCTTGATGCACGTAGTGCATCCGCTTTTCGACGGTTTCCATTGACGCGGGCTTCAGCGATCCGCCGGCCGGCATGTAGAGATTGCATCCTCCCGATCCATCCACATCATGAGCAAAATCCAGGATGCCTTCGTTATCGGAACTGGTGGGTTCCACCAACACGGCGCCGGCGCCATCGCCAAAAAGAACGCAGGTGGCACGGTCCTGGTAATCCAGTATGGAGGTCATCACATCGCTGCCTATCACCAGAGCTTTTTTATGCGTTCCAGCTCCGACGAACTGCGCGCCAACAGTTAGCGCATAGGCGAATCCGGAACAAGCCGCGGAGAGATCAAAACCCCACGCATTTTTCGCGCCGATACGGTCTTGAACCAGGCATGCGGTAGCGGGAAACAACATGTCTGGAGTCACGGTGGCCACTACAATCAGGTCAATTTGTTCGGGCGGGATTCCCTTTGCAGCCAGCAATTTCCTGGCTGCTTCGGCCCCCAGATGCGAAGACCCCACGCCCGGGTCCGCATAGTGACGTTCACGGATTCCAGTGCGCGTGCTGATCCATTCGTCATTTGTGTCCACCATTTTTTCAAGGTCAAAATTCGTGACCACGCGCGGCGGAACGTATCCTGCCACTGCGGTAATTTTTGCGGCGATGCGCCTGCCCATTCATCTTCTCCAGGATGCAAACAATAGCCCGCGATTGTATGCAATCGCTTGTATGCGTGACAAGCAAAACACGCTGCGAGACGGTCACGGAACCGGCTAGCAGCGGCTTCCAAGCGGCGATCGATACCGAGTGATTGGATCTGCGGATCCCTCACCGAAAACATTCTTCGTGAGCGGCCGTGGCCCCCTCCTACCCCGTTGCTATAACTTCTTAGGTTCCCGATGCCGCTGCGGAGCGGCTCAGGCTTTGCGCCTTGCAGTATCAACGCCAACCCTTCACGAAAGCGTCGGTCGTAGCGGTCGAACAGGATGGTTCGAGGTCTGCCGGAGGAACGGAAACAGTGAAGGATAGAGGCCTGCGGTCCGCCCCTCGACGGAATACCGCGGAGACCGCTCACCCGCTAGCGGAAACACCGCCTGCTCTTCTATGACGAAGCTTCGAGTGTAGTTGTAGATTGTGCTGAACAAAACAACTGCAGCACGGACTGAAAAGGCGGCTGACAGCATTTGCTTTCCTACAATGCTTGGACCGAGTGTTGCTGTAGAACGTATGTCGATTAACCTAAAATTTCGAAACGGTAGGTGATCTCGGCAGTCTTTCGCAGCATGGCCGCTACCGAACAATATTTCGTCTGACTCAATTCGATGGCATCGCGCGCCGCTTTCTCTTCCACCGCGCCGGAGAGGCGATAAAGCATGTCGATTTTTGTCCACACTGCGGGCGGCTCAGGGGCGCGCTCCCCGGAAATAACCACTTCCAGCGACACAAGTTTTTGGCGTTTCTTCGCGAGAATACTAACGACATCGACCGAGGAGCACGTTCCCAAGGCGCCCAGCAGCATTTCCATGGGGCCCGGGGCCGCGTTGTGTTTTCTGTCCGTATCGAATGGCACCGCATGCCCCGAAGGCATTTGGGCCACGAATTCTTCGCCCCCAACCCACTTCACCGTGGCTGTTTGCAAGACTCCTCCACTCAAGACTCAGCGCGTATCGCGCGGAAAACCGTATATGAGCTTGAAGCCAGACGTCCAGCAAATCAAGAGTGTTAAGAAATTTTCTGGATACGAATCGGTACGGTGAGCGTGGTGACCGAGCGGGTTTAGTTATAGCGAAGAACTATCGGACATATCCGGGACGCTTACGCTGGCATCCATGCGAACTCGCGGAGACCGCCGCATGGTCTCGATAAATAGCGCAACGAGCTCCGGATCAAACTGGTTCGCAGAGCAGCGTTCTAGCTCCCTGAAGGCATCTTCGGAGGTTCGCGCTTTTTTGTATGTCCGTTCCGAAGTTATGGTGTCGTAGGCGTCGGCTATTGCAATCAGGCGCGCGCCGTAGGGAATCTTTTCGCCTTCCAGCCGGTCCGGATAGCCTGTGCCATCGTAAAATTCGTGGTGATGCCGGACCATCAGGCGAATCTTGTCCATCGTTTGCAGCGGCTCTAGGATCTTGGCTCCCAGCTCGGTGTGGGTTTTCATCGTTTCCCACTCGGACGCATCCAGCGGGCCTGACTTGTTCAGAATCGTCTCCGGTATTCCTACCTTTCCGATGTCATGCAGCAACGCGGCTAGGCGGATTTCTTCCACCTCCGGCTCGCTCATCGCCAGCGCTTTGGCTATTACGACGGCGTAGGCGGAGACTTTTTGTGAATGCCCCTGGGTGTAGTGGTCTTTGGCATCAATGGCGAGCGCCAGTGAGGTCACCGTCTCGACTACCGCCTCCGGCAGCGTATCCGGCGCCTGGCCTCCGCTCTGCTCTGCCAACGAACGCGTAAATTGCTCCAGACGCCGATAAACTTCGTCAAACGCTTCGGGACCGGTCGAGAAGAGCCTCTTCAACGTCACACCCAAGTAGGCTTCGAGTACGTCCTTCTTCCAGCGCTTGGTGTCGCCCGGACCGCCTTCCTCCGCACTCGACACCGAGTTCCCTCCTTGATGTTTGGATAAGTACATCGAAGAGTCCGCTACCTGTATAAGCTCCTGCGGCGTGGATCCATGAATCGGGAAGCCCGCGATGCCGAAGCTGGCGGTAATATTTTTGTCACGAAGAAGCGGATCGGACGCGACCCAACCGCGCAGTTTGCTGGCGAGTTGGCGAGCCTGCTCCACCGTGGTTTCCGGCATCAGTATGACGAATTCATCTCCGCCATAGCGCGCCACCACATCGGACCGCCGGCAATTCTGTTCCAGTATGTGACCAACGCGCTGCAATACGACGTCGCCTTCCAGATGTCCGTAAAAATCGTTTACGAACTTGAAGCGGTCGAGGTCCATCAAAACCAAGGCAAAGGGGCGATTCGCGCGTGTGGAACGCTTCCACTCTGACGACAACGCCTCCATCAAATAACGGTGCGTCTTGACACCCGTTAAACCATCGGTAATTGCCTGCTCTTGCGCTTTCTGGAATGTTAGGGCGTTGTTCAAGCCGCCCGCAAAAAGATCCGCGAGAGTGCGAAGCAGCAGCACTTCTTCCTCTTCGAATTCGCACGGTTCCGAGGATTCCACGTACAACACACCGAGCAAATGTTCGGCGTAGGTTACCGGTAGCGCGATGGCGGAGACGGAGGTAGGTAGCACGGGAGACGGGGTTGAAATGCTCACTTCGCGGACGATGGCCATCTGCCCGCTGCGAGCCACTTGGCCGATGATGCCCTCGCCCAGAGCAATCCTGCGCCCGACCGCGTCACGCCTGGCGCCAGCCTCTGCCTGAATTACCAGCTCTTTCGCCGGATAATCCACGGTGGCAATCCCGATATGATCGTATTTCAGACCGTTTTCAATTTCTGCGGCGATCTTCGCCAGCATTTCTGCCGGATCCAGCGTGGTGATCGCACGGCTGGATACGTTGTTGATGAGCATCAGATGACGCGACTTCTTCTGCTCTTCGGTGAAGAGCCGCGCGTTTTCCAGTGCCACGGCCGCTTCGCTGGCCAGAACTCGCATCAACTCCACGTGCCCTTCGTCAAAGGCCCTCTCTTGCTTGCTGTGCACTGCCATCACCCCGATTGCTCGGTCGTAAAGAATCAACGGCACAGCACAAATAGACCCGGCCATGCGGGTTGGTTTTATGCCCAGCCGTTCGGTTTCTTCTGCATAGTGATCCCGGATTAGGAGAGGCTGGCACGTTTTGACCACATGTTCAGTGAGATGATTCCCCGCAGGGCGAGCTCGTTTTGGCATTCGCTCGCCGTTTAACACGTCGATTTCAAATCGTACTTGCTGAGTTTTGTGGTCGTAGAACGCGATAAAAAGACTATTTACGTCTAACAGCCGCTTCATCTCGGAATAGATGCGTTCAAACAGAGCGTCCGGCTCGAGTGTTGAGCTGAGCGCCCGCCCAATTTCGTTCAGGATGTGCAGCTCTTCACTGCGTCTTGATGTCTGCTGAACCAGGTAGCTGTTCTCTACCGCCATTCCTATTTGGTGGCCCAAGGCGAGAAGCAAGCGCAACTCCGCGGGCGTGAAATTGCGATTGTCAGGTGTACCGAGCAGCAAAACTCCAAATACGCGCTCTTTTGCTTGCAGGCTGATTCCCACTACCGTATGCAATTTTTGGCCGAGGAGAAGTTTTCGTACGTGGCGGAAGGATTCTTCTTTCTCCAGCGCCTCCCATTTTGAGTCCGTCTCTAAATCGCGCAACACCACCAGTCCACCGAGACGCGCGACCAGACTGACTACGTAATCGTCTAAATTGTTACTTTGAATGGCTGCGCAAAAGGCATCGCCCAGCCCGGTAACCACCACGGAAGTGGGACCGTTCTCTTCTCCGTAATGCAAGCAAAGTGCACCGGCAGGGATGCGCACAACATTCAGGACGCGGTCAAGCGCTTGCGCCAGCATTTTCTGTATCTCGCCGCCCGCGAAGCTCGACGTGGCCAGGTTCAAATTAGAGAGCGCAAGCATGTTGCGCTCTACTCTACGGCGCTCTTCTTCGTAAACGGCCATCACCATGAGCACGCCGCCGAAAAGTTCAGGCAGCAGAGCGAGTGGCAGTAGATCCTTCCCCGCCAGCGGTCCAAGTCTTTCTTGAAAAATGATGGTCAGGCGCAGTAATCCCCACGCGACGAAAGTAATGGCAAGTAATTGGTCCGCGCGGGATTCCTGTTTGAGACCTTCTTCCCAGAAAGTGCGCGCGACGAAGAAAAACATCAGGGCAACTGCCAAGCCAAGAGGGACGTTTATCCAGCCACGTGAGTAACCCAGAGCCCAAACTCCGGCAGCAAAGCCCAGAGCTGCTATCCCTTTCCACGGTACTGGGAGACGCGCGTACATCTTGGCGGCGCAATAAAACGCCAACGCGGCAAGCGCAAGCAGCCACTCCGTGGCCGGATCCGCCCACCATGGAATGGTCAACTTCAGGCCCAGGGACCGAACCAAAAAGTGCAGAGCAATGAACAGCCACCCCCCTGCCCACACCAACATGTATTGCTGGCGCTTCTGTTGGTAGACGTAGGAAAAGAACAGCGCCAGCAGGAGGGCTCCTGCCAGGAGAACGGACGCCGTCATATTGATGTGAATCAGCAAGTTACCGCTCCAATTCCTGAGGCTACTTCCGTCGAGAATAGCAGAGATCTGCAAGCTATCCGTGTGCGTATCCGGCCAAGTTTCGTGGAGGTCAACGTCTGCCGCAGCTACTCAAAACGGGCAAAAATCGACCGGATCTGCGGTGTTCAAAAAGAGCTGAAGCTCATTCAAATATGAGGGTTGGGGGGCGGGCGCGTCAAGGGTACCTAGGGGCCAGTTACTATCGAACTGCCGCGGTTGTTACGCGGGGCGCTCGATTTTGCACACTCGTTCCGCTAAGATACTCGTTTCCATTTGAGGGAAGCAACTCGCAGGGACAATGACATCCAATCAGAAGCCGCGCGTGCGCTTTGCCCCATCGCCCACCGGATTTCTGCACGTCGGGGGAGCGCGCACAGCCCTATTTAATTGGCTTTTTGCAAAGCATGAAGGCGGCACGCTTTTGCTGCGCATTGAAGACACCGATGTTGAGCGCAATAAGCCGGAGTTGGTTGACGGAATTCTGGTGGCACTTCGATGGCTGGGGATTGAATGGGATGAAGGGCCGTTCTTTCAATCACAACGCATCGAAATGTACCGCGCAGCAGCCGAACGCATCCTCGTCAGTGGCGCGGGATACGCTTGTTATTGTAAAGCGGCTGCCTATACGGGAGGCGACTCTGCCGAGGAGAACGAAGGGGAAGGCGACGACGAGGGAAAAGCCGCGAAAGCGGTGGCTTGCTCTTGCCGAGACTGGACTCCGGAGCAGCGCGCCGCGAAAGAGAAAGAAGGCATTCGACCGGCGATTCGGTTTCGCACTCCGCGAACTGGCACGACGCATTTTGAAGATGCGGTGTTCGGTCCGCGCGATGTACAAAATGCGGAAATTGAGGATTTCGTTCTGTTGCGGTCTTCGGGCTTGCCGACCTATCAACTCAGCGTGGTAGTGGATGATATCGATATGCGAATCACGCATATCATTCGCGGTGCAGATCACTTGTCTAACACGCCCAAGCAAGTGTTAATTTACAACGCGCTCGGCGCTGAGCCGCCGATATTTGCGCACGTTCCCCTTATCCTAGGACCCGATCGCACCCGGCTTTCGAAACGCCACGGTGCTACGAGCGTTGGATCGTATACCGAAGAAGGATTTCTGCCCGAAGCGTTCCGGAATTTTTTGGCGCTGTTGGGATGGTCGTCCGGCGACGATTCGGAATACCTGCGCACGAATGAACTGATCGAAAGATTTTCTCTCTCAGGTGTAAGCCGCACGAATGCTATTTTCGATCGCGCAAAACTGGAGTGGTACAACACGCAGTATTTGCAGAAGCCGCCGGTAGAAGAGCTTTTGCCGTACGTGCAGGCGGAGCTGAAACGTTCCGGGCTGTGGCAAGAGGCCTGGGCCACTACGCAGCGGGAATGGTTTGCGCATACCGTGGATTTGATTCGGTCGCGAACGCGATTGCTGGGGGACTTCAGTGGTTGGGCTCGCGCATTTTTCACTGATGATTTTGAGTACGAGGCCGAAGCGCGCGCAAAATTCTGGAAAGACGAAAAGCTCCCCTCCTTGATACCCCCATTAATTGGAGCGCTGGAGGCGGTGACGGACTGGAACCATGATGCGTGCGACGCGGCCTTGCGAGGTGTGGCGACTTCAGAAGGGGTCAAAGCTGGCCTACTCATCAATGCGACGCGCGTGGCCATCGTGGGCCGGGCTGTCGCTCCTCCACTCTTTGAGACCATGGTTGTGCTGGGAAAAAATCGAGTGATCTCGCGACTCCGCAGTGCCCTGCCAGCCATTTCCAGCCGTTAACGGTGCCACACACCCTAGCTGGGATTGAACTAGCTTCCGAAAACAAAGGCGGGCGTGTCAGCGGGCCGGAACGAGTCTGGAGAAAATCTCCGGATGAACTTCTTTGAGTGTGGTGCCTTCTTCGGCCAAATTAAATTTTGCACTCAGCGGAAGCTTTACGGGGGGCAGACAAGCGCTATCGTTGCACGCCTGGTAACGCAAGACCATCGGGATTTCCGTGGGACCGAGCGCGGCAGCGAATTTTGGGGACAATCGCAGTAGCAGTGTAACGCTCTCGCTGTACACATCGAGAGGATGGTTCGGCGAGAAACTGAACTTTTCGAGCTTGCCCTGGGGGTAGATCGTGTCGATTAACTCAAAGCCAGCAGGAAGCTGAACTTTTAGAGTAGTGGCAATCAAATAATCGTCCGTGGGCTGGTGCGAATTCATGTGGAAACCCGAAGCGATATCCGCCACAACCGCAATTTTGAATTCCTTTCCTCGCGGAACAGGGTCGAGCGAAACAAATAGGTGGGGCTTGACGATGGTGGATGCATTCGGAAGGTTTGATTCCTGAGGCGAAATCGGCGGTGCGGCTAGAGGTTCGCGCGCAATAATAGATCCAGAGCCGCAACACATAAGAACCCAAGAAATGAAAGCGGCCTGCAAGGACCTCATCTTAGACCTGCACCGTCGAACCAGTTTTTTCACTTAGGATGCGGCTCATAACCTGACGCAAGGTCTCACCGGTCTTCTCTAACACGAACGACTGAGCGGTATCGGACCATCCTAGTTTGAAGCTCGTGGTCAAAGCGGAAATCCAAATCTGGCGGACAGGCGCGTTGGGGCTGATTACGAAGCGGGTCTCGTCTTGGTCTTCAAATTCGATCTCTAATTTGCCGCTACCGCCCTCCACTTCGAATTCATGCTCGTCGCCCAATTCAAGCAAGCGCTTGCGAAGGCCTTCGAAGGCCGCGTCGCATCTCTTTTGGAATTCTTGTTCGTCCATCATATTAGAGGAGCGCCTTGATTTGTTTCCCGAGCTCATCTTCGTCTGCTAACCCGATGAAGCGTTTCTGAACCTTACCATCGCGGGAAATGACAACCGTGGTCGGAAAGCCGATGAGTCCGCCAAATTTCGCGGCGATCTCATCGTTGCCCAGGACGATGGGGTAATTCATGGTCATGGGGTGGCCATTCACGTCGAATTGGGTTGATTGCACGTAGGGCGCGACCACGCTTTTCCCTTCCTCGTCCATTGCCACACCAAGTATGGTGAGTCCTTTATCCGCATATTTCTGCTGGAAGGCAATCATCCACGGTATTTCGGCGCGGCAGGGTTCGCACCAAGTGGCCCAAAAATTTACGATTACCACTTTCCCTCTCAGACTGGCTAAGGAAACATCCTGACCTTGCAAATTCTTGAAGGTGACATCGGGTTCATCTGGACGAGGCCCGTTACTCGCGGCGGATTTACCGCCGTCGGCCCTTGAAACTTTGAATAGATCGCGCGAGTTACAGCCCGAGAAATTCGTGGTGACAAGCAGCACGATCAAAAGAACAAACCAAAAAACACGGGGGACCCGTCGCATTCGCTCTACTCCCATCACCAGGAAAACCTATTCAAGAATGCAAGCTTACCTGAAAGCCAGGTCAGGCGGTTCATAAACACTAAACCGCCCACGGCAAGCAAAAGTGCGCCGCTGAAAACCTCCACGGTGTGCAAGTGGCGTCGAAAGCGCTGGTAGAATTTCAAAAACCCGCCAATACCCAGGGCCGTAACAAGAAACGGGATCGCCAGTCCCGCCGAATAACAGGCTAACAGGAAAATACCTTGGCCGATGGTCTCACGGGTGGCGGCAATAGCCAGCACGCCTGCAAGGATCGGGCCGATACAGGGCGTCCACCCGAAGGCGAAAGCAAACCCCATCAAAAACCCACTGACCATACCGGGCTGGCCGCCCAGATTTCGAAAATGCACGTCACGATTTAGCCAGCGAGTCATGGCCGGTCCCAAAAGAAAAATTATAGCGACAGAATAGAAATGAACGGCTTTCAGCGCGTGGCCGGCCACTGCGGGCCGAAAATTCAGAACGAGGCCAGCAGCCACGAGAAGAATTCCAATCACGAATCCCGCGCGCAGGGAAATTTTCGCCAGCCATCCTACCAGGTGCAATCCAAATAATACGATCAAGGCTCCTGCCAGGGGCGCGAGAAGGCTGCGGTTCCGAACCAGGAAGGAACCGACGGCGCTTGCGGAAGCGCCAAAAGTGATGAACACGATGGAAAATCCAAAAACGAATGCGAGAGCGGAAGTCAGCAATCCTCCGCGCGGAGTTTGTCCTTCTTTAAGTTGCTCAACGCCGATACCGGAAAGCATGGAGATATAACCGGGCACCAGCGGCAGCACGCAGGGCGAAAGAAAAGAGACCAGTCCTGCGACGAAGGCGGCTAATGCGGAAACTCCCATTGGTGTCTTGTCAGCCCTCTTGAATCGTTCCGACGCTCCGACCGGCGCGCCGTGCGTAATCCGACCTATTATATTTACACATCCATTAGACGCGTGCTTGGGCTTTTTGACGCGAAGGGGGTGCAGGAAACGTTGGATTGCGACGGGGTCCATCCGTGGCCTGCTCGAAGGCAAATGCAATTGCCAGTAAAGTGGCTTCTCCCCAATGCGGGGCGATCAGTTGCATTCCCACGGGCAATCCATGGCGAGTGAACCCGGATGGAATGGAGATAGCGGGGTGCCCGGTTAAGTTGGCGGGCCGGTTCAGGCGCACGAGTGCTGCACGAACTGTTTCTTTCTGGCCTTCGATTATTACTTCACCTTCTCCGATGAGCGGTGCAGCGATCGGGACTGCAGGTGCCAGAATCGCATCCACGTGTTTGAAGGCAAGTTCGAGATCTCTTTCCACCTGCCGTTTCACTTCGCGTGCTCGAAGATAATCTACGGCGCGAACTTGCGTGCCCGCTTCCAAGCGACTGCTTACGTCTTCACCATAGTCGCCGGCTTGGGCCGGATAAAATCCCCGCGATTGGTGATAGTGCGTGGCTTCGGCTAAGGCGATGTGTGTGGACGGCTCCTGGGAATCGGCGAAGTGCGGAAGTGATACCTCCTGGATTCGACCGCCAATCTCTTCTAATACTTTTGCTGCAACGTTAATGGCGCGCCGGACTTCAGGGTCGACCCGTTCGAAAAAATATTCTTTTGGCCAACCCAGTCGGAATCGGCGGAGACGAGTTCGCCTGAGTTTTCGAAAATCAGGGCGGGTCGCGCCCTGGGGATATTTTTCAGCAATGGCCTGCAGCAGGATGCACGCATCGACAACGCCGCGGGCGAGCGGGCCCGCGTGATCGAAGCTGGGTGCGAGGGGAATTACGCCCGACACGCTCACCAGTCCATAGGTGGGCTTCAAACCAACAATGCCGCAAAGCGCCGCTGGAATACGAATCGATCCGCCGGTATCGGTTCCAACAGACCCAAAACACATTCCCGCTGCTGTCGCTGCCGCGGAACCACCGCTCGAACCACCGGATATGCGATCGATCGCCCAGGGATTGCGCACCGGACCATAATGCGGATTTTCATTTGTGATGCCGTAGGCAAACTCGTGCATATTCGTTTTGCCGAGCAGAATCGCCCCCGCGCTGGCAAGACGCGCGGCAACCTCGCTGTCTTGCTGGGGAACGAAATTCGCGAGGATTTTGGATCCAGCAGTGGTGCGCACAGCGCCCGTACAAAAATTGTCTTTGAGGGCAACGGGAATGCCGAACAGGGGGTTGTTGATGTTCGCCCCGCTTCCGCGCAGGCTGCGGACAAGCTTTCGCTCGGCCAGGCGCGCTTGCTTTTGCGCGCGATCGGCGAGAACAGTTAGGAATGCGTTGATCGACGGATTCAGACGCTCGATTCGCTGCAGCGCGGCATGCACCAGATCTACAGGGGAGATTTCTTTGCGACGAAGCAAGCGAGCGGCCTGCTCGATGGATAGAAAGGCCAGCTCGGATTCTGATTTCGGTGTCAAAGCGGCCTGCTTCAGAAAATTTTCTCTGCGCGCCGCAAGGTTCCGGCTGAGCCGAGATTGGCGATGCGGAAAACGACCAGATATTGATTTTCGTTGCGAATGGTACCGAACGAAAATCGCCGGTATTCAAAACCAAACCCACAGCAAGAGCCGTTGTAACTGGCTTCCAAAACCTGGTTTTGAAACGCTTCCTGCGTAAAGTCGTAACTCAAGCCGGCGGTAACGTTCAAGCCGATTCGGGTCAAATCGCCGTAACCCACGAGCGCGCGAACCTGATTCGAGCGGGTTTGGAAGACGAAGTCCGGCGGATTTTCGTCGAGCGGTGTGGGGAGATTGGTGGTCGAAAAGTGTGCCAGCGTCAAAAATGATTGCTTATAAGGCTTAAGTTTCAGCAAGGTTCCAATAGCAGTCAATTGATTTCGCTGCGGATCAAAATTCAAGATGAATTCGGTGTCGAAGCGCTTGCCAGGTTCGATGACCAAATCGCTAACGATGGGGGAAAAACGTCGAGGCGATGCGGCAAATGCGAAGGGCGTGATGTCGTCCAGCGCTTGAAATACGTTGCGTTGACCGTTTATTAGCGCCCCGCCGAAGGTGCGGTCGAAATAATATTTTTGCAGCAGCCGCCAGCGAATCAGTTCCTCCGCATCACCGTCTTTTTTGCGCCGATAGAGGCGCTGAGTGATTCCATACTGGATTTCATTTGTGTCGGTCAACGTTTCGTCTTCATCAAAACGTATGAAGCGCGCGTAATCATTCACGCCGTTTACGTAACTGTAAACAATGTCAGGCTCGATCACGTGTTTCCATTTTGTTCCGGATTTGCCCCAGGTACGGTCGAGTGAGGGTGGACGAAAATCGACAGAAAATTCCTCCGTAGTGCGGAAAAAACCTTGCGGGACGTAGACGTTATTTTCCTGCTGCCCGCCATAATATGTGGAGCGAAGAGTAAAGGTAGGTGTTACATCCAGCCAGTTCCCGAAGTCGAGCGGTATGGTCACCGTTGGCGCCAGTTCACTTCGCGGAACAAAATTAGGGGTATCCAATGGCGTTGCTGTAGCCGTCTCGCTGCGATGCACGCCATCTGAAAACCCTTCGAATGAAAAATAAATGGGAAGCTGCGGAAAGGGTGCCTGGTCAACAGAACTGAAGCGCACTTCCGGCGCGGCTCGCAACGAAACGTAAGTGTCAGGCGAAGCGCTCAAATAGTTCTGATAGCTCAGCGCCGCGAAGTTCAGACTGAATCCGCGAAAATTATTGGTGAGGAAGGCGGAGTTGCGCACCTCGGAGTTCACCGCCTGCGTATAGGTCTCGCTCCAAGCCAGACGGTAGGTCAGCGAAGTTAAGTTGTCCAAATCGGCCACCGCGCGCCAGCCGTCCGGCAACAAAGCAGTAAAGAGCAGCCGCGCTTCGTGACCGCCCTGGTTAATGGCGGGCACCGGGGGCTCTCCGGGTATTTGCGGCTGTTCCAGTCCGCGGTCGATCACGCCAGTGTATGTGATGTCGAGTTTGGCGTTTTCCCACGGACGCATTCGCAGATCCGCTCGCTGTCCCCAGCCCCTTCGGCTGTAATAAGTTCCGCCGAGGCTGGCGTCCATCCAATCGGTGGGCGCCCAGTAATACGATTCGCCCAAAATGTATCCCTTGCTCGAACTGTCTCCGATATTTGGAATCATGAATCCGGACTCGCGATCTTTCCCGGCGGGAAAAGTGGCGTAGGGAAGATACAAGACCGGAACCGAGAAAACCCGAAAGTCGCCGTTTTCCAAATGCACCGATTTCTGTAAGTAGACGGTCGCTTCCGGCGCATAAAATTTCCAGGTGGGCTTGTCTGGATCGCAAACGGTCATCCAGGCCTTTTTTACACGGTAGGTGTGCTCATCCAGCCGTTCTGCTTCTTGCGCTTCAAAATAGAGCGGGTTGGAGCTGACCAGCAGGGTTGGTGAGGGCTTGCGCTCAATCGAAAAGGTAGCGCGCACGTGAAGAAAAGTTCCGTGACCGGTACGAACTTCATAGTGCGCTTCGTCCGCCTCGATGTGTTGGGTCAGGTAGTCGAGCTGCACGTGACCTCGGGCGATGGCGACATAGGTGTCTTCGTTGTATTCCACATGGTCGGCGCGCAGGCGTGTGTTCTGATAGTGGATATCGACGTTTCCGTCGGCGTAATAAATTCTGCCTACCTGGCGTTGCTGGTCTGCTTCGAGCATGGCGGTCTGGTCTGCGTTGGCGCCGGCCTGAGGCGCAGCTTTGCTGACCTGGGAAGACTGTTTTTTTGTGGAATTTTGCGGAAGAGGCTTTGCGGTGTCTTGCGCGAAGGCCAAACCTGGAGCGGTGAGCGAAATGATTAATGCCAAGAAAAGAGAATGCAGCTTGCCGGATGGCTGAGTGAGTTTCGCGTGTGGCATCACGGGAGAGTGCTGAAATCCCTCGAAAAGCGCGGAAAAAAGAAAGTTGAGCCTAACACGTGGCTTCCGCAGCCGCAATCGCACGGTGTTTGTCGAGCCTCGAGGTATTCAGAATAACCGGACATGCGTACGGTTGCCTGATAGGCGACATTGCACTACATCCGAGTTCCGCCGTTTCGCGGCTTACCTGCTAACATGGCTGTCGTTCCGCCACTGGAGCTTCCGCAGCGCAAAACGGACCAGTGATAAGAATATGCACGGAGTGTGGCGCCCTCTTGCTCGAGGTCGCCAACAATTGTTCTTTTTGTGACGCACCTCTCGCCGAAGCTGGCGAAAATCTCGAACCGGTGGCGGTTGGCGCCGGAATAACCAGTCGTGCTTGGTCCTCGCGTAGGTCGTCAGTCTCGCTCTCACTCGAAGAACAACCGGTTGAACCCGAATGGCGTCAGGAGGTTTCGCGCCGGCTGGAGGACTATCGCGCGCGAAGGGGACATCTTCGTTCTGATGATTTACAGTCCGGGTTGCCATTTTCGCGTCAGTCCAAGATCAACGAAGAGCTGGCGGCCGAGGAACGCCAGCGAGAAGCGGACCGCCAACGGCAAGCGGAACGCCAGCGCGTGCGAATGGCGCAGCGCAAAACTGAACATGTGGACATTTGCGTTCAGCCCGAACTTGATTTTTCCAGTGCTGCGCACGAGCGCGCGCATCCCCAGACTGCTCTAGTGCCGGTAGCAAGTCTGGTAGAACGGCGGAAGGCGGGATTGCTCGACGCTCTGTTTCTGGGACTGACCTACGCTGGATTTCTTGGGTTGTTCCGCTCGCTCGGTGGCCAGCTGGTGGTTGAAAAAGCGGACACTGCCGTATATCTTCTAGCTTTTTTCCTTTTCTACGGGCTGTATTTTTCTCTCTTTACCACCTGCGCTGAGGCTACGCCTGGTATGCAGCTACGCTGCCTGACTGCCGTGCGGCTCGACGGAACCGTTCCCGATACTCGCCAACTTCTGTGGCGCAGCTTTGGTTACTTGCTCGCGGGCGCCACTTTTATGCTCGGTTTTGGGTGGGCTTTGTGGGATGAGGATCACTTCACTTGGCAGGACCGCATCTCCCAGACCTACATTACAGCCGCTATGCCGCTGATGGAGCAAGACGCTTTCGAGCTCCCCGCCGGACGGCAGACCTTCGCCCGGAAATGAAATCTTGGGATCCAGGAACGCAACCAAAATCCCATAAACTATTGAAAATAAAACGGTAAGTTCTGGTTTTTGCGTAAGACGCGAACCCTTTGTGCCAAACAGTCCCTCTCCTCCCGAGAAAATTTGAATATTGCAAAGGTTTGAGCCTGATTCGCAGGCCGCGAACTATCTCCAAATGGTATAATTGTTTGTTCGCAAGCGAGACCGCTCAATAGAAACCTCGGGAGCGCACGGGCGTCTAAGAAGTCATAGCGGAAACTGGGGAAAAGGAAAACGCGTGAGCCCACTATACAAGAAAATCGTCATCCTATTGTCTTTGGTTGTCATAGCGTTTGTTGCCACTGGGTACGTTCGGGCGCGCTCGAACGACGAAAAGGCTTACCGCGCGCTCACCGTCTACAGCGAAGTACTCGATAAAATTCAGAATGACTACGTGGATGATCCCAACATCGGCCAAGTGACCAGCGGCGCGCTTCATGGATTGCTCGATTCACTGGATTCAGAATCCGCCTACCTGAGCCCTCTGGAATACAAAGACTTCAAAGAAAAGAGCACCACCAGCGCGGCGGGTGAAACGGGTTTGGTGCTTATCAGGCGCGGCTACATCGGAGTGCTCGGATCCATGCCTGAAAGCCCGGCGGCGAAAGCGGGATTGCGGATCGGCGACATCGTTGAAAAAATTGCAGGCTTCAGCACGGCGCAGATGGCCATTGGCCAAGCCGACTTGCTGCTTCGCGGAGCGCCTGGAAGTGTCGTAAAGCTTTCGGTCATTCGACGAGGTAAAACGGAGCCACAAGACGTGGAGCTGACGCTGGCAAAACTTCCTGCGCCTCGCGTTGTAGAAGATAAACTACCGGGCGATATCGCTTACCTTCGCGTAACGGAATTTAGCGCGGGTACCACAAAACAGATGCACGAGAAACTCGCCCAATTTCAACGTCAGGGCGTCAAGAAGCTGATCCTCGATTTGCGCGATTGCCCGTCCGGCCTGGATGCGGAAGGTGTTTCGACCGCTCAACTATTTGTTCCTTCTGGCACCATCACCACGCTGAAAGGCCAAACCATCAGTCCGGTTGTTTCTTCTGCGGAGGCATCGAAAGTTGCTTGGAGCGATCCGGTGACGGTACTGATTGGAGTAGGAACTGCGGGTCCAGCGGAAATCGTCGCCAGTGCAATCTCCGGGAATCATCGGGGTGAGACCGTAGGGGATCGCACCTACGGCACTGCTTCGATGCAAAAGCTTATTGAAATGGATGACGGCTCCGCGCTGATTTTGACGGTGGCAAATTATTACACTCCGGACAACAAGGAAATTCCCGCCAATGGAGTTGCAGCAACGGTCGAGGTTCATCCTACGATTGATGAGGCCATCGCGGCGAACGACGAAACCCAGCCAGTTCCGTCCGAAAAACCGGTTTCTGCCGATGATCCGGTGGTCAAAAGTGCCATTGGAGTGTTAGAAGGAGCCCCCGCTCCGGCACGAAAGGCGGCTTAACCGCTCGTGGCTCGATCGCGCGAAACTGCGCGACAGAGTTTTACTTTTTCCCCTCAAAATAGAGCCCCCGTTCGGCTGATTCTTTTCTTGATCACCGCAAACTTTGTTTTTTTCGTTTCCGGGTGCGGCAGCAAGGAAATTTCCAAGACAGAGATTCGTGCGGTTACGAGCGAGATTGTTTCCGCGGCGCAAAGAATTTCCGGGCGCAGGTCGGAGGTGACCATTCGTCCGGAACTTCAACCCTCAAAAATACGCGTGGGCAGATCATCGGTTACCGACAACATCTACATTTCGCTGTGGGATAGTTCGGAGACAAATGCAATCAGAAAAACTTTAGAGGAAATCGCGGATCGTCACAAACTTTCGGTGGTAGAAACCAGCTCCGCGGGCCTGGTGCGTTTCGATTATACGTTCGACGGCGTTCGCACACATACAATCCACGTGGTTACTCCTCTGAGCGCAGCAAGGCGGGCGCCAGCGGTCCACGGCGGTGAAAATTCGCGGCTGGCAATCATCATTGATGATCTAGGCTACGACCGAAGCGCGGCGGATGCATTGCTCGCGCTTGGTTTTCCGCTGACCGTCTCCGTCCTTCCGCATTTGCCATTGTCATCGGAGGTCGCCGAAGAAGCCTATCGACGCGGCGACGAAGTGATGCTGCATCTTCCGATGCAATCAGAAAGCCCGACAGCAAAAACCGAGGAAGTGGAGCTACGCGTGGGAATGAATATAAAGCAAGTGGATTTGGCGTTAGCCGGAATGCTGGAAACGGTGCCTCACGCGGTCGGCGTAAACAATCATCAAGGCTCGCGCGCGACGGCCGACCCTGCGTTGATGGCCGAGCTGATGCCGGAACTGCGCCGGCGGGGACTATTTTTCGTCGACAGCCGCACGCTAGCATCCACAGTGGCTTATGACACGGCGGAGCGATTCGGAGTGCGCGCGGCGTCGCGCAAAGTTTTTCTGGATGATTCAGCAAAGCCTGAGGCCATTCTTCGGCAGCTTGAACTGGCCGCACGAGATGCGGAACGCGATGGATCAGCGATCGCCATCGGACATCCCCGGCCGGAAACAATTGCGGTACTTGCGCAAGGACTGCCTGGCCTGGAATCTCGAGGCCTACGGTTGGTATTCGTTTCGGAATTGGTGCAGTAGATCTTAGTAGTCACCCCCTTCTTTATCGAAAAGTGGTGTGCATGGAACGAGCCTTGCTTTCGTACCGTCGTGAACAGCAAATTGCACACGACGTCCGCCCGGATGCATGCCCCACAAACTCCCCGCCCCGTACTCTCCATTCTTGTTCAGCGCGTAAAACTGAATGTGAAATTGCTTCAGCCTTTCGGGGAACGGCTTGTAGTTCCGCGCCACACGCTGCAGCGCTTCCAGGCACGCATCGGTAGGTGACCTACCCTTGCGCATCATTTCCACAATGGTATGGCCGCCGGAGATTTTGATATTTTCTTCGCCACGGCCGGTAGAGCCGGCGGCGCCGATGTCGTTATCGACGCACAGTCCGGCGCCGATAATAGGGGAATCCCCTACCCGTCCAGCAATTTTCCAGGAAAGCCCTGAAGTGGTGGTGGTGCCGGAAATATCTCCCTTCGCATCTAGCGCAAGACAATTAATCGTTCCGGTTTGTGGATGCAGGACGACATCTTCGATATGCTCGCGCCAAGCCATTTTCTCGGGAGTGTCGAGCAGCTGCGCAAGTTTTTCTTTCCATTCGGGGCTATCGAGGCCGGGGCGCCAATTCTCTGACGACGATGCTTTCCAGGCGAGCCAGGCGATGCGCGACCGGTCGGTGAGCAAGTCCATGGTCTTGAATCCTTCATCGACGGCGAACTTCTCAGCGCCGGAACCTACTATGAAAACGTGATTTGTTTTCTCCATCACAGTTTTTGCAACGAGTGAAGGATTTTTGATTTTCTGGATGGAACCTACCGCGCCGGCGCGGCGCGTAGGACCGTGCATAACGGAGGCGTCCAGCTCGACAACGCCATCTTCATTGGGCAAGCCACCATAGCCGACGGAGTCGTCGTTGGGATCGTCTTCAACCTTAGTGACCACAGCGAGCGCGGCGTCGAGGGTGTCGCCACCGGATTGGAGGATATCCATGCCGTCATTCAGATGCTGCAAGCCATTTGCGGCACAAACAATTAGCGGGCGAGCGGCTTTGGACCAAGCTTGCGTGCCCGCTTGCGGAAAAGCCGCTTCAGCAACTGGCGCGGAAGCTGCGCACAGACGTCGCGAGCTTGCAGCCAGGCTGCCTGCCAAAGTAGAGAGGAAGAATTTCCTGCGACTCCAGTTTTCCATTCGGTTGCCTCGATAGCGATTGATGCGAGCGCAGCATAGTTCCAACGAAGCGCAGGAAACAAGCGGAATCGTGGAAGTAAAAGTAATATTTTCTTAAGGTTTAAAACCCACGCTCCGCCATAGTTCGGCGCAGTTGTACAGGACACCGTTGGTGATGACGAATTCAACTTTGCGAATGTTGTGAATGGATTCCAGCGGATTGGCGTCCACGATTATCAGATCGGCGCGCTTCCCGTTCTCTACGGTACCGAGTTCCTTGTCGAGGCCCATTACGCGAGCCGGCACAACCGTGGCCGATTGGATGGCCTCCATTGGTGTGAAGCCTGCCTCAACATACAGTTCGATTTCTCGGTACAAGCTGTAGCCCGGGACGGTCTGATCGGTGCCCGCGACGATGGGAATTCCTGCGTGATGAAGCGCGCCGACGATCGCTATATACTTCTGAACTAATTTCTCGAAAACAGGCGCAGCCGGCGAGGGTGGCCCGGTCTCAGCGAGGATCGATGCCAGCTCGGGGGCGACTTTGGCAACTCCGGGCTCGATAGTTACGGGTAGTTTTGCGGTGTTGGCAGTGAAGAATTCAAAAAGCGCCAGGGTTGGGTCAACCACCGTGCCGTGCTGAACCAGGAATGAAATAGCTTTCTGAGCTTCGGGTGAATTCAAATCGATATCGCTGCTTGCCTTAAGCCGAGCAAGGCGGCTAGCGTTGGCGGGAAGCGGCGGAGCCATAATGTCGGCGATATACTCGATATGATTGATCTGATCCTGCCCGGCGTCGATAGCTTGATAAGCAGTGAGACCCTCGGGAACATGACCAGTGACGGTCATACCGAGACGGTGCGCCTCTTCGGTGACTACTTTTAACTCTTCCAGCTTTACAGAGCTGTAGATTTTCATCTGCTGAAAGTTGGCCTCGTGATATTTGTCCGTCCACATTTTGGCTTGCTCGGGCGTGTCCACGCGTTCAACGCCGAGCGCAAGCGGACCTGTGCCGTCAACAATTCCCGCGAGCAACAGCCGGGGCCCCAGGCCGCGGCCCTGCGCAATCGCGTCACGTACGGCGGTGATGAATTCGAATTCGTTCCCGCAATCACGGACGGTAGTGGCTCCTGCCGCGAGGTAAATCGGTCCCCATTCGACTTGCTCGAAATGGGAGTGCATGTCCCAAAGTCCGGGAAGAATGGTTTTGCCGCGCGCGTCAATTTTTGTGGCGCCTCTGGGAATTTTTACTTGTTTGCGTGGGCCGGCGGCAACGATCTGTCCTTTTTCAATCAACACGATTGAATCGGGCAAGGGGTCTTTGCCGGTGCCATCGATCAGAATGCCGCCCACCAGCGCTAAAGTTTCAGCGCGACTTCCTGAGATTCCCTTGGAAAGATCGGCCAGCGCGGCCATGCCATCGGAGCCGGCTTTGCCCACGAAGGTGCCCAGCGCGCTTTCGTATCCGTCGCGGATGGCCTCGAAATGATCGAATTCGGCGTCGGTGGTAACGGCGGCCACCAAATTTTTTTCCGAATCAAACCAGAGCGTTTCGCGTCCCCAAATCAAACCTTCGACTGTAAAACGGTCGAGAGTTTCGTTTTTTCCGTCCCTGCTGATTTGGTCTTGGCCGCGAGGCTCAATTTTCACGCGTCCGCTAGGAAATGTAGCCAGTTCTGTGGGCGAGCGGTGCGAAGCCCAAAACCGGACCATGAGCATTTGCATGGTTGCCGGAGCGTACCCGGCGATGGTGAAAAATTGCGCGGGGCGTGCAGACGCGGTCCATTTGTCGCGGTCGCGCACGCGGATTTGGGTTGACTGGACTTCGACCTGTTCATCGATATCGGTCGAACGGGAATTCTTGCCCTTAATTTCAAATGCTTCAGGGGTTAAATCTTGGGAACCGCGGAAGGAAGCCGAAAGTGGCACAGGCGTGCCGCGGTCAGTAAACTTAAAATCCATCTTTACGTTGAGCAAATCCCCGTCACGCACAATTTGAAACGTTTCCTCACCGATTGGATTCTCAAATTTGTGGAGAATGAACTTACCCTGCTCGGCGACCATAGCGGCCGATGGCGATGCCTGCGTTTGCGCTGGTTGGTTCTGGGCTGGTTGCGGCGGCGCTTGGGCAAGCAATGGCAGCGCCAAAATCAATGCAAAGAGCAGCGCAGTAAAACTGCGGATTACCAGTTTCGCCTTCACAAATTTCATAAGGTTGTCTCCGATTCGCAAGCGAGGATATCCGCACCGGCGGCCGGCTGCAAGGTAAGAAACCACAGGAAAACTGGGGGTGTTGGCTTGCTTTTGTCGCAGCAACCGCGCACCATGGCGGCGTCTAAAAGAGGAACCATGAGCGAATATTTGCGGACGGATAAGGCAATTCCAGTGGCACGAACAGTGCAAGGAGCTGTTTTATTCTTGGGCTTGCTGATGGCATCGATCGCGATGGTGGCGTCGGTTGCATGGGCGCAGAACGCAACGGACGGGCTACGTTCGCCGAACGCAAAATCGCTCGACGACGCGACCAAGGCGATGTTTGGCGTGCGAACTTTTCAGCAAGCGGAGATCTCTGCGGATGGGAAATTGGCAGCGTGGGTGGAGTCACTTCCCGGCCCTGGTGGAATGCCCTCGTCTGATTCCGCGATTTACGTTGCAGATTGGAAGGCGCCTGACGCCGTCAAGCGAATTACGGCAGGTGACGGCAAAGTGGCGCACGAAGAACATGACCTTGCGTGGTCGCCCGACAGCAAGAGAATTGCGTTTTTGTCTGACGCCGCGACGAGCGGGCAACTTCAGCTCTTTGTGGCGAATGTTGCGGATGGCAGTGCGAAACAATTGACGCATCTGAAAGGCTTCCTTGCGAGCCCTGCCTGGTCCCCGGATGGTAAGACGATTGCGCTGCTTTTTACCGAGAACGCCACACGCGCAGCGGGACCTTTGGTTGCTGAAACTCCCGATGAGGGCGTGGTCTCGGAGGAATTTCTCGAACAGCGATTGACGATGATAGATCCTGAGACGGCGAGCATGCGGCAAATTTCGCCGGCCGACATGTATGTGTACGAATTCGATTGGGCTCCTGACAGCAAGCGCCTGGTGCTTACCGCCGCGCATGGCAACGGCGACGACAATTGGTACATCGCTGGCTTGTTTACTATGGATGCGGACTCAGGCGCGATGGCGGACGTGATCGCAAAACCTGGAATGCAGATCGGGGTTCCGAAGTGGTCGCCTGACGGAAAGACAATCGCGTTCATTGGCGGCTTGATGAGTGACGAGCCCATCGTCGGCGGCGAAGTTTACGTTGTACCCCAAGCGGGCGGAAAAGCCCAAGATCTGACTCCGAATATGGCGGCAACCGCGAGCTGGCTTACCTGGACTCAAGATTCCAAAAAAATTCTGACCGCTGAATATGTTGACGGCACGACTGCGATCCATGAAATCAGCACGGACGGAGCCATTGGAAATACACCGGACCTATTTTTAAAAGGCTCAATTCTGTCCGGTGATTTCGGAATGCAGTTCTCAATTTCAAGGAATGGCAGCACGCTCGCTTTTATTCAACAGTCGTTCGATAAGCCGCCAGAGGTTTGGGCCGGAAAGTCGGGCGAGTGGAAACAGATCACGCATCGAAATGACGGGTTGCGACCGGCGTGGGGCAAGTCGGTGAGCCTGCATTGGAACACGGACGCCGGAATAGTGCAGGGTTGGCTGACCTATCCGAGCGATTTTGACCCGGCAAAGAAATATCCGCTTGTAGTGCGAGTGCACGGCGGGCCGTCTTGGGCGGTCACTCCGGTGTGGCCTACGCGCTGGGATTACGTGCTCGCGCTACCTTCGCAGGGTTACTTCGTGCTGCAACCAAACCCGCGGGGGAGTTATGGACAAGGCGAGAAGTTTACGGCAGCCAATGTGAAGGATTTTGGCTACGGCGATTTCCGCGACATCATGGCGGGAGTAGATCAAGCCCTAAAATCCGCACCCATCGATCCAGACCGCATGGGGCTTACCGGTTGGAGTTACGGCGGATACATGACTATGTGGGGCGTAACGCAAACAAACCGGTTCCGGGCTGCGGTAGCGGGCGCGGGGCTTTCGGACTGGCTAAGTTACTACGGCGAAAACAAAATTGACCAGTGGATGACCCCTTTTTTCGGCGCCGCTGTTTATGACGATCCTGCGGTGTACGCGAAAAGCTCACCCATTACATTTATTAAGAACGTGAAGACACCTACACTGGTAGTGGTCGGTGATAGTGATGGAGAATGCCCGCCTCCACAGTCGTACGAATTCTGGCATGCGCTGAGAACACTTGGTGTGCCGACACAATTCGTGATTTATCCACACGAAGGTCACGAGTTTGCCGATCCAGCGCACAGCCGCGACGTAATCGAGCGGGCGGTGAATTGGTTCAATCAGTACCTACAAACTTCGCACTAAAATCCCTGAAATCTGTGAGTTTCCGCTAACTGAGGAAGAAATTTATAGCCCGCCGGATTGCCTTTTTTTTGCCTGTCTATGTGGCCAGTAGGGGTTCTAGCCCTAAAACTGTTCGCGCGTTCTATTTCCATCGATCAGTGCGGAAGGTAGTCTCTGACCATTGCCTCGCGAGTGTCCAAGGAGGCGAAGAAGGAGCCTATGTCCCACTGGATCGGAACTACCTCCCCGGCAGACGCTGGAATGAACGATTTTAAGGAATGCTTGAAAAATCTTCGCGACGGCCATGCTGACGAAGCGCTTCAGCACGCGCGGCGCGCCCTTGGCATCGCTCCCAAGAACCCGTTTTACCTTTCCTATACCGGCTTGCTAGCCGCGCTTTCCGAGAAGCGTTTCGGTGATGGAGAAAGCTTGTGCCGGGAAGCGCTGGGAATGAAGCACAACCACGCTCAGTTGTATTTGAACCTGGCGGAAGTTTATTACCAGGCTGGAAGAACCCCGGAAGCGATTCAGACACTGGAAAAAGGGTTGGTATCGGCAGGACGCGATTTTCGAATTCGCAGAGCGCTGGAGAAAATTGGCATGCGCCGGCCGCCCGTGCTTACCTTCTTGCACCGCAGCCACCCGATCAATGCGCGGCTGGGAAAACTGCGCCACCGTTTGACCGGACCACATAAAGCCGCCTAGCGCGAAGAACTGAGTCTAGGCGCTAAAGCTCTCCTCCTTGCCGTACCCGGGATGAGGTCACTGGCGGGTGATCTTGTCCCGGCCCCCTTTTCTTCACAGATATTTTCGAAAACCTAGAAACCCAACTCCTCTAGCTTTGGCCGAGCGGTAGGAAATATTGCGTACCTTTTACAGGCTGGCGGAGACGCCGCAGAAGTTCCTGTAAATCCTGATTGCGCTCGACAAAATCAATTTCCGAAGTGTCCACGACGAGTAGGTTCGAAGCTGAGTAGCGAAAAAAGAAATGCTCGTAGGCGTTCGCTACCGCTTCCAAATATTCAGAGGAAATTTGCGTCTCAGCAGGATCGCCTTTCTTCGAAACTCGCTTCAGCAGAACATCCGGCTTCGCTTGCAAATAAATGACCAGGTCCGGCGGGGGAATTGACGATGCAAGCATATCGAAATAACGCTCGTAAAGCTTCAGCTCTTCATTATCGAGATTCAGGTAGGCAAAAATTTTGTCGCGTTCGAAGAGAAAATCGCTGACCAGCGGCCCCTCGGTATCCTGAGACTGAATTTGAGAGAGGCGTCGATAGCGCTCATGGAGAAAGTACATTTGAGCGCGGAAGGCTGCGCCGCTTTTCTCGTTATAAAAATCAGCCAGGAACGGGTTGTCCTCGCAGTCGAAGATTCGGCGAGCGTGAAGCTGTTCGGCCAACACTTTCGCAAGAGTAGATTTGCCGACGCGTATAGGCCCTTCGATCACGATATGGCGGGGTGATTTGAAGCTGGGGCTGGGCGTGCTCACGCGCGAAATTATAGCAGAGGGTACAAATTGTCCCGCGGTTGGGGACATCGATCAGGACTTCGAGACTTCGTTGCTATTGTGAGCTACCAGGATTTTGCGATTGTCGTAATGATACGAGCAAGCGAATCCACGTCATGTGTGTCGATCACTTCAGCGGGCGAATGTGAGTAACGCAAGGGCCAGCCGAGCGGAATGTCCAACGAACCGTAACGGACGAAGGCCGAGCCGTCGTTGCCGCCGCCGGTAACACCGTACTGCACGGGAACCTGATTTGTGCGCGCAAGCTTGGCGACTTTCTCCACTAAATCGGAAGGCACGATGTTGGAGTTATCCACAGCACGTATTACGAAACCTTTGCCGATTTCGGCGTCGGCGAATCGCTTTGACTCGATCGGCGAATCGGAACTTACGAAGGTATCGATGGCAAAAACGTAATCCGGCACAGGGCCTTCGGCGGCCAAGCGTTTTGCGAGTGCGGCTGCGCCGAGCAACCCCTCTTCCTCACCGGTGGACCAAACAAACGTTACATCGCGGTCTTTCAGCGGGCCGCCCAGGGCCCAGACCGCGGAAATCAGAGCGCTGTCGCCGACTCGGTCATCGAAACTACGGCCGTTTGCGCGTGTGCCCAGAAGATTTCGATATGCTTTCGGAATCGTGACCGAATCACCGACCTGGATGCCCAGTTTTTCGACTTCGTCAATCGTGCGCGCGCCTACGTCGACACGAATTGCTTTCTCGGGTTCGCGCGGCCATTCAAATTTTGGCTCATCCCAACCATTGGGGAGTTCAACAACGGCGCCATAGTCACCGTTTGCGTTGTGCACCAGGGCCGGATGGCCGGCAAAAAAGCTTAGTTCCCCGCTGCCCCTCCATTCGACCTCCAAGCGGCCGTCTTTCGAAATAGATTTAACTTCGAAACCAATTTCATCCATATGCGCAACAACTAGAACGCTCGGTGTCTGGGTTCCAGCTGCGGAGCTGCCCAGTCGCAAGATCAAGTTTCCTGCTTCGTCGGTTTGCGGTTGGGCCCATTTCGGGAGAAGCTGTTTCACCCACTCTCGGACGGGTCCTTCGTGATAACTCACTCCATAGCACTCGGTCAGGCGACTCAAAATTTCTTCTGTTGCTGGCGGATGGGAAACTGGTCCCCCATCACGGTGAGACGAGCCATGGCGGACGGCTGAAGGCGGAGGCGGAGCGGGGCTAAGGTTTCCCTGCATGTAAAGCTGCAGCAGATTCTCTAAATTCGCGAGATCCGCAGTATCGATCAATTCGGCGGGCGTGTCCGACCAGTCGGTGGCAATTCCCAGATGCGCTAGTCTCGCAGGCATAGGGGGCAGCGGAAGATAACTTCGCGGAACCGGAGACGCGGAGAAATCGGTATTAATCGGTAACCTGTTAGCCTCGGCCAGCTGCTTCAGTTCGGCGGCGAGACCTGCCGGAGTCCCGTTGGTTTCCTCAAGCCCGATAAGAATTCCGCTGCCGGGTTCCCGGCGTGGCGCTCGATGCATGCTCTCGGACCCCGCGACAGCGCCGCCGGGAGTGAGTCGACCAACATAAATCATCTCGTCTGGCTTCATCGTGCTCAAAATACGTTGCAGCCCACGAGCACCAGTCCATTGCTGGACCACGAAAGCAATCGTCAGCGTTCCTTTCACCCTCGAGGGATCGATCTGATGAAGAAAATCGACAAGCGCGGCTGCGCCAAAGCGATCACCGACGGACGCGCCGGCCATCTTGTGGTAGCCCAGTTCAATTGGCTGGCGATTCATGGCAATAGGGTTAAGCACGGCAACACCCGCCTTGCGAACTTCAGCGCTAGAGGTGGCGCCGATGTCGATGTACATATTCTCGAGATCAGAAGATTTCGGAGCGTCGGTGCGGGCGCCCTGGAGATGCACGGAAAGACCCGCGACGACCGCGTCTATCCATTTTCCGTTCGCGTTTCTGATCCTCACCGGTTGGGCAGAATACAGTTGGTTAAAGATTGGAGCCAGGCCGGATTGAGGAAGGCGTTGTACACGCAAGTAACCGTCGTCGGTAATTCCGCTGACAACGAACCCAGGCTCGTCGATGGGAGTGACTAACAGGCGATTCGGCGCGCCGGAGCCGATGGTGACGATTAGGTTGCCGAGATTGTCCATCTTTGGATGGAACGCTGAGATTTCGTCTCGAATCTTCTCAGCGAGTTCGTTTTCATATCCGGAAATCGCAGGTGTAACAACGAAGCTTTTCAGGGATTGCTCCGTTTCGTTTCGAGGTGTCGCGAGATTCGGAGATGGACTCGTTTGCGCTGAGAGGGGCCTAGAATTTGCGAGATTTAAGATGAATAGAAATGAGAACAATGCTCGAAAACGTTGGTGTCTCATAGGGTTCCTTTAACTCAGCTATGAACGATCATGCGCGGCAAAGCTCGGCCAGTATTGCGTCACGGCGATCGAGAGCAATCCGGTCAACGCGTTCGAGCACCACGGAGTAAGCGATGGCCGCAACGACCGCGAGAATCAGAAAAATGACAGCGGCCAGCCAGATTCTTCCAAATGCCCTGGCGAATACGAGTGTTACGGCAGCCAATCCAAAAACTGCAAATTGAATGCCCAAGCTGGCAAAGACAGTACTGGTTGATGCACGCTGTTTCCCGAAGGCTCCGTAGTCAATTTTCTTGGGTGTGTAAATTGATAGCAGATTTCCTGCCGTTAGATTCAGAAGAAGCGCGAAAGCAACGCCCATGACGGTCGCAACGGTTACATCCACAGACGGCGGATGAAACATGAAACATACCGCAAACCAGACCAGGACTACCTCGCATCCGAGCAAAAGAGCATGGGTGAGATTTTTGCCGATCAAGATTTCGCGGAACCTGACCGGGCATACATAGTAAAACTGCATGCCTACGGCATCGGCCCCCAAACAGTTGTAAACCAGGTTGGTCAGGATCACTAAGGCGTAGGCTGCGCCAACCGGAAACGCCAAGTCAGGAGTGTGCGACAGAAAATCGCTCTGCCGCCCGGATGTTCCTGCCGGCCCCAAACGAAAAATCAAAAGAATAACCACCGGCATTATGAAGGTGAATAACATCGGTCCGCTGCGCGAAAGGTAATGAACTTCTTTTTCGAGCATGGCCGCAACCGGACTAGGAATGCCCGATATGTTCCAGCTAAGACGGAGGGCGCTTTTTTCTTTCGGTGAAGCTTTGCGCGCCGCCGCTTCACTGAGATTCTCTCCGCTATATTGCGCTCGGAGACGAACGTTAAGCAGCCAGAGAATTGCCAGCGCATAAACGGATTCGAGAGCGAATGCGCCAAGCGCTGGCGCAAATGCGCCTTGCACCGCTCGGGCCATCGCGGCAGCGGCTAAGCCTGGCGGAAGCGCGCGTTCGTAAGGCAAAGCCTGGGCGGTAACTCGGGACGCGCCAGGATGCCGGTGTTGGCCATACCGGGACATGAGCGGGCCGATGAACTGGAAGCAGATAATGAAGATGAAAAAAACGGCGCCCAGAATTTCGCGCGTGCGGCGTTGAGCGAGCCAGCGTTCGATCCAGGCGAAAATCATACGGGCCAGAAGAACGTTGAATATCGCGAATACAAAAAGAACCAGAGCGGCCCAGAAGAAGAGACTGGGCTGAGCAGTGCCGATGCCAATCGCGAGACCGAGCAGCCAGAGACAACCTAGGATGGTGGACGGGTCCAAAGATCCGTACACCAAACGGATTAAAAAGTAGGATGGAAAAGAGAGAGGAAACCGCAGCAAATTCGAGGAATCCACATTTTCGCTAAATGCCGAAGCCATTAGCGGGAAAAGCTGCCAGAACAAGAACACCGGCCAGAGAAGGATCGCGATCCACTCCACAGTTCCGCGAGAAACAAAGTACCAAGCCGCCAGGCCCAGACCCAATGAGCCGCCCAGACCGGCGAGGCCAAACATCAAAAACATGATTCCGCGGGCTACTAATTCGAGCCGCCCGCGAATTGTGCGCAAACCATTGACGAAAAGTTGAAAGCGGACGCGGGCGATAGCAGCGAGCTGTCCGCGCATTGCGGGATGAGAGCTCAGCCCAGCCATGACAATTCCTGTTCGGCATGGCGCGTGCCACCCACGATGCGCAGGAAAATTTCTTCGAGCGTAAGTTTTTCTCCTGGGGAAGGCTCGCCGGATCCACCAGCAGAGGTACCAGCGAAGGCCGCTGCGGCTTGCGCTTCCACACCAGCGCGCAGCTCTTCGAGCGAGCCTTGAGCCACCAATCGGCCGCGATGGATGATGGCGAGGTGACTACAAAGACGCTCGACAATTTCGAGCACGTGCGACGTGAGAAAAATCGTGGCGCCGCGGGCAATCATGCGTTGAAGCATGGCCTTAAGTGTGCCGGATGCAATAGCGTCCACACCTTCGAATGGCTCATCGAGAAAAAGAACCCGGGGGCCATGAATGACGGCGCCAGCCATCGCTAGTTTCTTTTGCATACCGTGGGAGTAGTCCGTGACTAGAGTTTTCGGCCGATCGGCGAGCTGCATGAAATCGAGAAGTTCGGCCGTGCGCTTGCCCGCAGTTTCCCGGTCAAGACCGTACATGCGGCCAACAAAATTCAGATATTCAGCGCCGGTTAGCCGGCCGAACAAAGCCATGCCTTCGGGCACCACGCCGATCTGGCGCTTCACCTCCACAGGATTTTGCGCGAGATCGAGGCCAAGTATTTGAATTCTGCCGGAACTTGCCGAGAGCAAACCTGTAAGCATTTTTATGGTGGTGGATTTTCCAGCGCCATTGGGGCCCAGAAAACCGAAGAACTGGCCTGGAGCAACGCATAGGTGCACGTCTTGCACGGCAAGGAGCTCGCCAAAACGGCGCGTTAAGCCCTGCGTTTCAATGGCCGGAACGTCCATAGATTTTCGACTCTAACATATTCGCCGAAATACGCAGCGAGTGTACGGCCCGCAGAATGGAACAGAGGTTCTAGCGAGTGTTGATGGGGGCAACAGGCAGTGCGGATGCTTGTGGAAAGACGGCCAGCACAGCGGGCAACTCCAAGCGAAAAGTGCAGCCGCCTTCCGGGCGATTAAATCCTAGAATCGTTCCGCCATGTTCTTGCATGACGCCGTAACAAATACTGAGGCCGAGACCAGTGCCTTTGCCCACTGGTTTGGTGGTGTAGAACGGATCGAACACCTTTTCAGGATCCTGCATTCCCGGGCCAGTGTCGGAAAATTCCACGATTACGTTACTGCGCTCGCGCAACGTGCGGATCATAAGAATGCCACCGCCGCCTGTCTCCATAGCATCGACGGCGTTACTGATCAGATGATAGAAAACCTGAAGTAACTGGTTCGGGTCGCCACGAACGGCAGGAAGGACACTACGGCTTTCCAGTTCGATGCGTATGTTTTTTCCGCGCAGATCCAGGTTGCGCAGCTGTACCGCGCCGGTGAGAACGGTGTTTAAGTCGAGCAACTGCTTTTCCGCGGGCACTTGGCGCGCGAAGCTAAGAAGATTGTTAACAAGATCTTTTGTGCGCCGGGCTTGTTCCCGGATTTTTTCTCCCAAGGAATGTGCGCGCGTGTTTTGGGGATTTTCAACCGTGAGCACATCCGCGTAACCAAGGATAGCGGTGAGCGGATTATTTATTTCGTGCGCGGCGCCGGCGGCGAGCTGTCCAAGCGAGGCTAGCTTTTCCGACTGTACAAAGTGAGTTTGCAGACGTTTTACATTTTCGAGCGATTCCCACAGGTCGTGCACCAGGCTGGTGCGCTCCTGGTAAACCAGATGCTGCCGGTAGAAAACCAGCGACGTTCCAACGAAGAGGGTAATCAAGGTAACGATCAGCCGAAAGCGCTGAACGGGCAAAGGGGCGTCGCTGAGGAAAACATCCCATCCTGCCAGCACCAGGGCCGCGAGCACACCCAGCATAGCTAAACGGACCGGCCATTGCGTGTTCCTAGGAGTGGGTGCCGGTGAGACTTCCGGTTCGAAAACCAGATCGTGAGCGACAATTCCGGTGGTTCCCAGCCATACAAATGCGGCAAGCGCAGGCAGCCGGACAAGCGAGCTACTGTAAATAGTCCGATTCAGCACGGCGAAGGCTGTCAAAATAAAACCGACGATGTACAGGGAAGTGGCTCCGAAAAGGTGGCCGTAAATCTTTCGCCAGGTGCCAGTGGAGCGAAAGAACAAAAACCCAAAGCCGATCACAACCACTAAATTCTCAATCATGTAGCTGCCAATGTCGTGCGATCTGAACACCGCGATATTGGGCGAGATTGTCTTCCAGGGCATGGCGGCAAAAATATAAACGTAGAGCCAAAGAATCGAGAGAAGCATTAGATCGAGCAGACCGAAACGAAGCGTCTCGCGCATTTTCCTGGCATGAGGCGCCAAAGCCAACGCGGCCATGAACGGCACAGTATGAAGGAAAAAGAGAAGATCGATATAAAACGGAATATATCCGGTCAAGCCGACCACGAGTTGTCCGTAAGTGAGCACCAGAATGCCCGCAAGCCACAGGGTGCAGCCGAGCGCGAGAAGCATCCAAAACGCGTTACGTCGTCGATAGGGGGTGGCGGCATTCCACAGCAATGTAGTGTTAGCAAAAAGCGGGGTCAAACAAGCGAGGAGATAGCTCAGAGCCGTTTGCGTTGAACCGCGCGGCACCAACACACCAACAACCGCGTAGCCACCAACAAAAAATAACCAGGCTCCCCAGATAAAGACGGATAACCGAGAGGATTTCACTTAGATAACGTCCGGATTCAATTCTATCGTACGGTTACAGACGCTCGGCGGCGAAGTTCAGCAAAGCATTCTAATAAATAACTGGGCAGCGCGATCTCCGCCTGGAAAGCTCCGCGTGATGGATTTTGGCTTTCTGCTGGTGGTATGCTTCAACCTTTCCTAAAATTCTCTGTGTGAGGTTCACCTGATAGCAGAATTCCCAACAAGCCTATCGTAGAGCGAAGTTTAATTTTGGTGCAGAGAATTTTTCCGGGCTCCGCCAGTAAACCTCCTCTCTAAAATGAGCCGAAATCTTAAGAAAGGAATCCAATGGGGAGCCTGTAGAACAGTCGCGAACGTTCTCTTCCTTTCCCGACTGCAACGCAGGAATGAATATCGGGATTCGATAAAACAAGCAATTCGGTAAAGGCCCGCGATGGGAGACAAATATGAGTAGGGGACGCAAGATCGCAATTGGAGTGGTAGTGCTGGCAGTCGCCATTGCGGCTACGGTCGTGGTGATTCGCTTGAAGCATGGTGCGGGGGGCCCGCCCGGAGGAACCCCTACGGTTGAAGTGGTGCAAGTGGAGCAGAAGGATGTCCCAATTTATGGCGAGTGGATCGGCACGCTCGACGGATTCGTGAATGCCGACGTCCGGGCGCAGGTTACGGGCTACTTACTGCGGCAGGGATATCAGGAAGGCTCATTCGTCAAGCAGGGCCAATTACTTTTCGAGATTGACCCGCGGCCCTTTCAGGCAGTACTCGATCAGGCCCAAGGGCAGTTGGCGCAGGCCAGGGCCACGCTCGCTAACGCCCAAGCAGTCCAAGGCAGGACGCAGCTTGACGTCAACCGCTACACTCCTCTGGCGAAAGAAGAGGCCGCGAGCCAGCAGGATCTCGACAACGCCGTGCAGAATAACTTGGCTGCCAAGGCTACCGTGGCGACATCTGAGGCGGCCATCCAGACCGACGAGGCGGCCGTCGAAACAGCCAGGATCAATCTCGATTTCACTCGCCTCATTGCGCCAATCGACGGCATCGCCGGGCAGGCGCAGCTTCAGGTGGGTGCCTTGGTAAGCCCAAGCAGTGGAGTTGTAACCTCCGTTTCCACCGTGGACCCTATCAAGGTTTTTTTCACCGTCAGTGAGAGCGAGTATCTCGATTGGAACAAACGGTTCCCGACCGAGACTACTCGCCAAGCGGCGGACAAGAGCCTGCGGCTGCAACTGATTCTTGCCGACGGCTCAACCTATCCGCGCGACGGCACATTCTACTTCGCGGACCGCCAAGTGAATGTGGGCACCGGGGCAATTCGGATCGCCGGCCTATTTCCCAATCCGGGGAATATTCTGCGTCCCGGCGGCTACGGCAGAATTCGAACGGCCGTCCGAGTCCAAAAAGACGCGCTACTCGTGCCCCAGCGTGCGGTGACTGAGTTGCAAGGCGCCTACCAGGTAGCCGTCGTCGATAGCGAGAACAAGGTGAGCATACGCACGGTTACAGTCGGCGACCGTGTTGGCTCCCAGTGGATCATTGCCGACGGACTCAAGCCAGGAGAGCGCGTGGTGGCCGAGGGAGTGCAGAAGGTGCGTCCCGGTGCGCAAGTAAACCCCAAACCGTACGTGCCGGATGGCGCGACGGCGCAGGCAAGGTAAAGGCCATGTCCAAATTCTTCATCAACCGCCCCATCGTCGCGATCGTGATTTCAATTGTTATGGTAATCCTGGGTACCATCACGATCGTCAGTTTGCCTGTCGCCCAATTTCCGAACATTGCTCCGCCCGAAGTTCAAATTCAAGCAACCTACGTCGGAGCGGATGCGCTGACGCTGGAGCAATCGGTAGCCACTCCGATCGAACAGCAAATGAGCGGCGTGGACAACATGAACTACATGTATTCGTTGAACGCCACCGCCAATGGCGGCATGACCATGATCGTGGATTTCGATGTGAAGACAGATCCAAACACGGATCAAATTCTGGCACAGGCGAGAGAGACCCAGGCGGCTTCGCAACTTCCCATCGATGTCACGAACTACGGCATCACGGTCCAGAAATCGGTGACATCGCCGTTGATGCTAATCACGTTGTACTCGCCTAACGGAACATACAACGCGGACTTCCTCGCCAACTATGCATACATCAATATTCACGACCCGTTGACGCGTTCCACGGGCATCGGGAACGTGCAGATCTTCGGCGCTGGGCAATATGCGATGAGATTGTGGGTGAAGCCGGACCAATTGGGCAAGCTGGGCATCACCGTAACCGACATCATCAATGCGATCCAATCGCAGAACACCGTGAACCCCGCGGGACAGGTGGGTGGCGAGCCGATACCCAAAGGACAGGAGTACACCTACGCGGTTCGCGCGCAAGGACGATTGATTTCCACCGACGATTTCGGACAGATCGTGGTTCGTGAGACGCCCGATGGCGGAGTTGTCCGCGTCAAGGACGTGGCGCGGATAGAACTTGGGTCGAACGACTACACCGTGGTGGGCCGGCTGAACGGCAAGCCGGGCGCGATCATCGCTGTTTACCAATTGCCGGGCTCGAACGCCGTGGACGCCGCTAACGGCGTAAAGAAATTGATTGCCGGAATGAAGCAGACATTCCCGCAGGACATGGATTACGTGATTTCTCTCGATACCACGAAGTCAGTGACGGCCGGCATCAAGGAAATTGTCGAAACGCTGCTGATTGCGATCGTACTGGTGATCCTGGTGGTGTACATCTTCCTGCAAAGCTGGCGCGCCACACTGATTCCGATGTTGGCAGTCCCGGTGGCCTTAGTCGGAACATTCATCTTTTTTCCGCTGTTCGGTTTTTCGATTAACACACTTTCTCTGTTGGGGCTTGTGCTCGCCATTGGATTGGTGGTGGACGACGCAATCGTGGTGGTGGAGGGCGTCGGGCGGCATATCGAGGAAGGGCTCTCTCCCAAAGAAGCGGCCCTTAAGGCGATGGACGAGTTGACTCCGCCATTAGTCGGAGTCGCCTTGGTGCTCTCTGCGGTGTTCGTTCCAACGGCGTTTATTCCCGGAATCACCGGCCGCCTCTATCAGCAGTTTGCGGTCACCATCGCCATTTCCGTGCTCCTTTCCGCTTTCAACGCGCTTACTCTGAGTCCGGCTCTGTCGGCTCTTTTGCTTCGGCCCAAGAAAGAGAGCAAGGGACCGCTGGGAAGGTTTTTTGCCTGGTTCAACAGATCATTCGAGAGCGCGACAGACGGTTATGTACGGTTGTCCGGCGCGCTGATTCGCAAGAGTGTAATCGCACTCGTGTTACTGGCAGTGTTTTCAGGGGCTGCGGCGTTTTTTGGTTCACGCGTGCCATCCAGCTTCCTGCCCGATGAAGATCAAGGGTATCTTTTTGTCAACCTGCAACTCCCCAACGCATCCTCACTGCAACGTACAGACGAAGCTGCGCGACAGGTCGAGAAAATCCTGGCAGATACTCCCGGGGTGAAGTACACCTCGAGCGTAGTAGGCTTCAGCCTGTTGAGCTTTGTACGAACCAGCTACAACGCGTTTTTCTTTGTCACGCTGGATGACTGGGACGCGCGGAAATCGAGGGCGGAACAATTTCAGGAGATCAAGACGCGGCTGAACCAGAAATTGAGCCAGATGCCGGAAGCAATCGCGTTTGATTTTTCACCACCGGCAATTCCGGGAGTGGGAACTTCCGGAGGATTCACATTTGTTCTGGAGGACCGGGCCGGGAAGGAGGTGGAGTTTCTGACGCAGAATCTGAACACGTTCATGGCCGCGGTGCGTAAACGCCCCGAGATCGGTTTGCTGGGCACCACCTATCTGGCCAACGTGCCGCAGCAGTTCGTGACGGTGGATCGCGACAAGGTGATCAAGCAGGGTGTGAGCATCAGCGACGTCTATAAGACTCTTCAATCATTTATGGGCGGATATTTTATCAATTATTTCAACCGCTTCGGCCGGCAATGGCAGGTGTACATCGAGGCAGAAGGCGAATACCGAACGCGGGCGGAAAACGTGGGTCAGTTTTACGTTCGAAACAATAGGGGCGAAGATGTACCACTTTCCGCGCTGACAAAATTCGAGCCTCAAAGCGGACCAGAATTCACCATGCGATTCAACGAATATCGCGGCGCTCAGATCTTCGGGAGCGCGGCACCGGGCTACAGTTCCGCGCAGGCGATGGAAGCGCTGGAAGAAGTATTCGCTCAGACCATGCCTCGGGACATGGGCTACGACTACAAGGACATGTCGTTTCAGGAAAAACTGGCGCAGCAAGGAGTTTCACCTAGTGTTGTTTTTGCGTTTTCCCTGTTGTTCGTGTTTCTGATTCTGGCAGCGCTTTATGAAAGCTGGTCGCTGCCATTCAGCGTGCTGCTTAGCACGCCGGTGGCGGTGTTCGGCGCGTTTGCAACCCTGTGGCTAAGGCGCACAGTCGCGGGGTGGTTTTATCCGCCCTACATGGTGCAAATCGAAAGCGATGTGTATTCACAGATCGGGCTGGTAATGCTGATCGGACTGGCCGCCAAAAATGCGATTTTGATCGTGGAGTTCGCCAAAGACGAATACGAGCAAGGCAAACCGCTGGTGGACGCTGCGCTGTTGGGTGCCAGGATCCGGCTTCGACCGATCTTGATGACCTCATTCGCGTTTATCCTGGGCAGCGTACCTCTGTGGGTGGCCACCGGGGCGGGGTCTGTGGCGCGCCAGATCATCGGAACGACGGTCATTGGAGGAATGCTAGCGGCCAGCGCCATTGCCATATTTCTGGTTCCCGCGATTTTCTATCTGGTGGAGAAATGGTCGGGCGCCGGTAAGGAGCCGGCCCCCGGCGGAGTTCAACCAACGCCCGCGCCGGCGGAGGGAGACTGACATGGCCTCCCGATCAAATCGCACGACAGTCGCTTCAGCGCGAATCATGACAAAGCTGCGACCAGTAATTTCGCTGTGCTTGATGTCAGTTCTTGTTTCGACTTTGGTCGGCGGATGCGCAGTCGGTCCGAACTACCATAAGCCTGCAGTACAGATTCCAAGCAGGTATCACGATACGAACGACAACACGCCGGTTCAGCCTCAAGCCGCCTCCTTCGCAGATCTGCCCTGGTGGCAGGTCTTCCAGGATCCGCAGCTCCAGGAGCTCATCCGTATAGCGCTGAAACAAAATTACGACTTGCTGCTCGCGACCGAGCGCATCAATGCCGCGCGCGCGCAGGTCGCAATTACGCGCTCGAGTCTCTTCCCTCAGGTACAAGGAGGCGCCAATTTCGTAGGTGGCAAGGAGGAATTTTTCCCAGAGAAGGCAAATTTATTGGAGCTGGCGGCGGATGCATCCTTTCAGCTGGATTTATGGGGCCAGTTGAGACGCGCCACGCAAGCGGCCCGTGCCAGACTGCTTGCGACAGAGGAAGCCCAACGCACTGTTACGCTGACACTCGTGAGCGACGTGGCAAGCGCATACTTCCTACTCCTTCAACTGGATCTTGAACTCCAAATCACGAAAGATACGGTAGAGACGCAGGAAGGATCGGTTAAGCTCACTTCGCTGCGGCTGGACCATGGGGTGGCCACGAAGCTCGACGTGCTTCAGGCACAGCAAGTGCTGGATACTGCTAACGCACAGATTCCGGACCTGGAAAGACAAATTGGACAAGCGGAAGATGCGATACACATTTTGCTCGGCGATTACCCGGGACCGGTAAAGCGCGGACTCAAATTGCCGGAACAATTTATTCCTCCGGATGTGCCAGCAGGCCTGCCTTCCTCGCTGCTCGCTCGGCGCCCGGATATTCGCCAGGCTGAGCAGAACCTGATCGCTGCGAATGCTGAAATTGGCGTGGCCAAGGCAGCATTCTTTCCGCAAATTTCTCTCACCGGAGGGGGCGGCGGCGCATTGGGACGCAGCAGCGCTTTTTCGAGTTTGATGGGCTCGCAGACCGCAATCTGGTCTTACGGCGCGAGCGTGACCCAACCAATTTTTACCGGCGGCGCCCTTCGCGGGAATCTTCACCTAACCGAATCGCAACATCAACAGGCTTTGCTCTCCTACCAACAGGCTATTCAGCAGGCCTTCGGAGATGTGTCGGATGCCTTGATCGGGTACCAGAAACTCCGTGAAGTTAGAGTGCAACAACAGCAAGTAGTAGCGGATTTGGCAGAGTCGGTCCGGCTTTCTTTGATGCGCTATCGCGGAGGTACCACCAACTATCTGGAAGTCTTGGACGGCCAGCGGTCCCTTTACAATGCAGAGCTCACACTGGCGCAGGCGCGAGGGAGCGAGTACCAAAGTGTGGTGCAGCTTTATCGAACTCTTGGCGGAGGTTGGCAGCAATAGCTTTTCTCAACCTGGTTGTGGCGCGAAGTTAGGAAAACCATTCTGGTAAATAACTGGCGCACTCGATTAATCTGACGCTGCGGAAGCACCGGCAGGTTGAGACGGCGACATTTCACGAGCGAGTGTCCGCCGGGAAACTAGAAAATCGAGGAACTGTTGGGTACCCTCTCCAGATTTTGTCGATAATGTAACCACTTTCATACCAGGACGCACCGCTTGAATATTACGGTTCGCGGTAAGGGCATCGAATTCCACGGCTTCGGCCAAGTCAGCTTTCGTAATAACGGCAACGTCTGCGCTGTTGAAAATCGTAGGGTACTTTAGAGGCTTATCCTCACCTTCCGTTACGGAGAGTAGAACGAGCCGGAGATCCTCGCCAAGATCGTAGGAAGAAGGGCACACAAGGTTGCCGACATTTTCAATGAACAGGAAGTCCAGCTCTTCCACCTTCCAAGCTTCCAGCGAGCGCTCAACCATGGCGGCCTCCAGGTGACACACGGTTCCGGTGATGATCTGTTTCACGGGAGCCTGGCTGCGAGCGAGACGCAAGGCATCGTTTTCCGTGGCCAGGTCTCCGACCAGCGCAGCTACGCGGAATTGCTGGCGAAGTAAGGTGAGCGTCTTCTCCAAAAGGGCAGTTTTCCCCGCACCTGGGCTAGACACCAGACTTACGACAAAAACTCCCGCTTCACGAAATCGCTCACGAAGCGCGCGGGCGACGATGTCGTTTTGCTTGAATACGTTTTCTCTCACTTCAATTATGCGAGTCTTTGAGTTCACTCCTCCACCTCTAGACCGACGACGAGCACCTCTTTCCCCTGCACGACCTCCGCTGTTGGAGTGCCACAAAAGGAGCAGCAGAACGCTTGGGTTGAATGCACCGGGCGCTGCGCACCGCACTTTCGGCAGAAAACCAGGACCGGTACTTCTTCCACTTGGAGCTGCGAGCCCTGCAAGGGCGTATGCTCACAGGCTATTTCGTACGACGAAAGTAGCGCCTCCTTCACGACTCCGGAAAGAAGCCCCAGGCGGAGGTGCACAGCCTTAATTTGCACACCGCCTCTGCGGTCTGACTCTTCCTGAGCTAGCTCAACAATGCTCATGGCAATGGAAAGTTCGTGCATGATTGCTTTATGAGGAAATCTCCCGTTTTGAGTTCAAGGTGTCGAATCGGCCGAACGATGCAAGAGCCGCTTGTCCTAAGCTGATACCACCATCGTTTGCTGGCACGGCGTGGTTGGTCCAGATTTGGAAACCCGTGGGAGCCAGCAGCGATTTCAAGTCCTCCAGGAGCAGTTCATTCTGAAAAACTCCCCCCGAAAGGACGATTGTATCCACATCGTTTGCGGCGCAGAGCGCGGTCAGCGCGTTAGAAAGCCCTTGTGCAATTCCCTGCTGAAACGCGCGCGCGCATTCGTTCGCAGGGCGGCCCAGAAACCGAGCACGCGTTAAATCCGCCAGCAACGGGCGAAAGTCTAGCTCTCCGTCAACAAAAGGAAACGGATAAGGTTTGGCACATTGCGCGCTACGCGCGAGTTGCTCAAGCCACATTGCGGCTTGTCCCTCGAAAGTGGTTTCACGAGTGAATCCGAGCAATGCCGCCGCCGCGTCAAACAGGCGGCCAAGGGAACTTGTGCTGAAGGTTCGCACTTTACGGCGCACTAAGTCGGTGGCGATTCGATGGCGTTCAGGAAAGTCGAATGGAGCCGCAGCTAGATCCGGCAAATCACCAATTTGGATCAGGAAACCTGCGGCTGCCTGAACGGGATGATGCGCAGCCGCATCGCCACCAGCGAGCAGCGCAGGGCGAAGATGAGCAACGCGAGCAAAACCCTCGCAAACGCTGCCGGTGAAAATTTCACCGCCCCAAATGCTGCCATCGTCTCCATAACCAGTACCGTCAAAGCTCACCGCCAGAACCCGCTTGTTCCATTCGCCGCGCTCAGCAAGCACAGAAGCTATGTGTGCGCGGTGATGTTGCACGCTGTGCTTTTCAGCCGATGAAAGCGCGGCCGCGTATGCGGTGGAAGCATACTCAGGGTGGCAATCGTGCACCACCAGCAATTCATCCCAGCGAACTTCATACATCGAAACCAGGTCGTCGACCGTTTTCTGAAACGCCTGCAGCGATTGGAAGTGCTGCAAGTCTCCAATGTGCTGGCTCACGAACGCTTGTCCGTCCACCACGAGCGTAATCGTATTTTTCAGATCCGCGCCCAGGGCGAGTATTGGCCGCTTGGAAGGAAAAACAGTTACAGCGCTGGGGGCGTAGCCACGAGCTCTACGAAGTATCGCCGGTCCGAAAACCCCGGCGCGAGTTATTGAATCATCCACGCGCCGAGCGATCGGACGTTCTCCAATCAGGAACGCGTCGGCAATATTCGAAAGTCTATCGATCGCCTCGCCGTCTTTATAAGCAATCGGCTCGCTCGAACGATTCGCGCTTGTCATTACCAAGGCATCCGGCGCGCCTGCAGCGAAAAGCAAATGATGAAGAGGCGTGTTAGGCAACATCACACCGAGTTCGGGATTGTCAGGAGCTACGCCGGGAAGTTTGGCTTTTGCAGGCGCGATTACAATCGGCCTTGCCGGCGATGTCAAAAGCGCTTCCGCGTCCGCCGAGATTTGGATGAGTTCTCGGGCGACTTGCAAATCTTTCGCCATCAAGGCAAACGGTTTCTCTTTGCGGTATTTTCGATTTCGCAGCAATTGCACAGCCTCGGCATTTCGAGCATCGCAAGCGAGGTGATAACCGCCTAAGCCCTTGATCGCGAGAATTTTGCCGGCCTTGAGTATTTCTAGCGCACTGCGGATACTCCTCTCGTTGCCGCGAATCTCTTGGTCGCCCGCTTGTAGGTAATAGGGGGGGCCGCACTCGGAGCAAGCAACAGGTTGGGCATGAAAACGCCGATTGCCGGGATCCTCATATTCGCTCGAGCAATATTCATCGAGCGGCCAAGACTTCATGGTCGTATTCACACGGTCATACGGCAGACCTAGGATTACGGTGTATCGCGGCCCGCAGTTCGTGCAATTAATATAAGGATAGAAATAACGCTTGTCAGACGGGTCAAACAGTTCGCGAAGGCAATCGTCGCATACTGGCAGGTCCGGCGAGATTCGAACGGATGGCTGCTGCTTTCTCTCACTTTCCCGAATTGTAAATTCGTAGCATCCCACGGGTTTCGTTGCTTGAATTTCAATCTCTGTGATGTCGGCGGCCGGAGGCGATTCAGTCTTTAGGGCCTGAATAAATCGTTGCAGTCCTCGGTCTCCGCCTTCCAGAAAAATCTCAACGCCTTCTTCTCCGTTCAGCACCCATCCGGCCAAAGTGTTCGCGCGAGCCAATCGAAATACGAAGGGGCGAAATCCCACACCCTGCACTAGGCCACGAACCTTAATGGAACAAGCGCTTGGCATCCCAGATTAATCCAGGCTGACGATGCAGCCGCGTCCTTGCCAGCCGATTTGAATCACCTTGTTGCCATCCACGAGAACAGGAACCGTGCGCTGTCCATCCACGAGAGAGCGCATTCGATCGCGAGCCAGGGGGTCGGCTTCCACGTCGTATTCTACGAACTCAGTTCCCTTCCATTCGAGCCACTCGCGCATTTCCTGCGTGTATTGGCAGCTCTTCGTTCCGTAAAGTTCAAGAATCGCCACAGCCCAATACCTCCAAACCTTCGCGTAGGACGTGATAAACGGACGCTTGAACTTCCTGAATGCGCGGAATGTAATCGCAATGAACGATCAGCGGATAGTCGGCCAGTCCTCGGCGGTTAATTTCGCCGCCGTCGTAGCCAAGCAAAGCTACCGTTAAGAGATTGCGTTTGCGGGCCTCTTCGAGTGGCATGATTAGGTTTCTGGATCCACCGCTAGTTGAGATCGCGATTGCGACATCATTCGGTTGGGCTTGCGCGATCATCTGGCGAAGGAAAATCACTTCCGTTCCAACATCGTTCGCTATGGCCGTGATGTTTGCCGGCTCAAGCGCGAGAGAAACCGCCGGAATCGGCTTCCACCCTGATCGAGGCGAAACGCAGTCGATGGCCCAATCGTTGGCGTCTGTGGCCGAACCGCCATTGCCAAATATAATCAGTTTGCCGCCGCGCCGGAGGCGATCTGCAATCGCGGAAGTAGCGTTGCTGATCTGTTCTGCTTCCTCAGCTGCAACTTGTGCGCGCAACTTCGAGTCATCTGCGACTTTCATTTGGATGGAATTGGCGACTTCGGCGATGACCTCGGCGGAAGGTTGTTTCTCGCGTCCGAGAAATGGGTAGAGAAATTCAGCCTGGCCTACATGGTGCCCCAATTCGCGGCGTTCGAAGAAAACGTGAACCGTCTCCCAAAGCGTGTGATAGAGAACCTCGACTAATTCCTGTTGAATGAAGGGATCCGCATTTGCGGGGGGAATTGTGTAAGAACCTTCGAGTCCCGGAAAAGCAAAGGTCATTGCTTTCCGTCCGGCTGCAACATCTAGTGCCGCCCAAACCTCAGGGTCTCCTTCAGGCGGACCAAATCCCATCACCATGTCTTCGGGACTGACAATCGCCTCGAGCCATGGCCGGAACAAGATAGAAAGATCGAGGGCCGGGAGCGCGCGTTTCCCCACGATAACGGGATGAACGAACTCAACAGAAACATGTTGCGCGTCTGTTGCGTAAGGGCCTTGCCCAAATGCAAGCAAGCGGCCGCCGCGAAGAAAGCGTTCGGACATCTCGCGGCACGCGTGAGCAAGTCGATTCGCTTCGCGGGCGAAGAACGATTCCAAGATCTGGTTCCGCGCCAGAAGGCGCTGTTCAATTTGCGAGGCGAGTTGGCAATCGGTGGCCATTTTCTATGGCTGCTTCACTTCTAGCAGATGCGTGGCAGTGGATCGCCGACAAGCATATCGACAATTCGGCTACCTCCATAAAGAGTCAGGACCAGTACCGAGCCTGCAGGTTGTTCGCGCATTTCTCCGATGATGCGCGCTGCTTCTCCGCCGGGCGTTTCTTGCAGAGCCTTGAGCGCAGCGTCGGCGAATTCAGAAGCGACCACGGCCAGGAACTGCCCTTCGTTCGCGATATGAAGGGGATCCAGCCCCAAAAGTTCACAAGCTCCGCGCACGGCGTCGCGTATAGGAACGCTGTCTTCAAAAAGGACGATTCCCAAGCCGCAATCTCTTGCGAGCTCGTTGAGAGATGTAGCCGCGCCTCCGCGCGTGGGATCGCGCATCCAGCGAACGCCTGGCCCTGCAGCTTTCACTAAAGTCTCAACCAGAGGAAATACGGAGCGCGTGTCGGAGCGTAGATCGCCTTCCATGTCCAGGTCACCACGTGCCAGCAAAATCGTGATGCCGTGGTCGCCGATGGGGCCAGAGATCAAAATTTTGTCGCCAGGCCGCACCGACTGCGGGCTCACCTCGACGCCGGGCAGCAAAGTACCCAGTCCCGTCGTGCTGATATACATGCCGTCTGCCTTGCCGTGCTCGACGACCTTGGTATCTCCGCCGGCTATTCTCACTCCGGCTTTTTGAGCGGCGTTGGCAATAGCTTGGATTTCGTCTTGTAGTACGTCGGTACGCAATCCAGCCTCCAGGATCAAACCGATAACGAGCGCTTCTGGTCTGGCGCCGGAAACCGACAAATCATTCACGGTTCCGTTTACTGCCAGCTCGCCAATTGAACCGCCAGGGAACACGAGCGGATTCACCACAAAGCTATCTGTGGTTACAGCCAACTGCGCGCCGTTGATACTTAAATGTGCGGCATCGCCCAGGGCATCGCTTGACGCGCCGAAAAAGAAGGGAGCGAAAAGACCTTCGACCAGACGCCGGCTGGCTTTTCCGCCTGCGCCATGCGCCATTTCAATCTGAGGTTCGCGAAAGCGGATCTTGGGAGCAGAGATATCGAGCTTAGCCTGGCTACTCACGCGGCCGAGCCGATATTCGCCACTAGAGCGGCTTTCCGATGTTCGTAATTGTAGTAAGCGGCGCATGATCCTTCTGATGACACCATCAGCGCTCCCACCGGATTTTCCGGCGTGCATTCTTTTCCGAATAATTTACATTGCGCAGGTTTCAAAACGCCTTTCAACACCTCGCCACACTGCGCGGCCTTTGGATCGGTGACGCGAATGCCCGGGATGTGGAAGCGCTGCTCCGAGTCCCATTCAGCATATTCATCTCGAATGCGAAGCGCCGATTGCGAGATAAAACCCAGGCCGCGCCATTCGAAATACGGGCGAAGCTGGAAAGTTTCCGCCATAGCCCGCAATGCAGCTCGATTCCCTTCCCAGGGAACTACGCGCTTGTATTGATTTTCAACTTTCGCCTCGCCTTTTTGAAGTTGGGTCAGAAGCATCACAATCGATTGGAGAAGATCAAGAGGCTCGAAGCCGCATACAACGATCGGTTTGCGTTCATTCTTCGCGATCCACTCGTAAGGCCTACAGCCAATTACAGTGGAAACGTGGCCCGGCCCGATGAAGCCATCCAGCCGCATATCGGGAGAATCCAGGATTGCCCGGATAGCAGGGATAATCGTGACATGATTGCAAAAGACTGAAAAATTATGCAGGCCTTCGGATTTTGCGCGCATCAAGGTCAAAGCCGTAGAAGGAGCGGTGGTTTCAAAACCAATGGCAAAGAACAGCACATGCTTCTGCGGATTCATTTTTGCGAGCTTAATTGCGTCCGAAGGGGAATACACGATACGGACGTCCATACCCCGGGCTTTGTGTTCCAGAGGGCTGCCGTTTGTTCCGGGAACCCTCATCATGTCGCCAAAGGCGGCGAAAATCACATGGGGGTCGGCTGAAATTGACAAAGCATCATCAATGCGCCCCATAGGCAGAACACAAACTGGACAGCCGGGCCCGTGAATTAATTCGATATTCGGCGGCAAGACGTCTTTCAATCCAAAACGATATATGGCGTGAGTGTGCCCGCCGCAGACTTCCATAAGGCGGTAATGCTTCTTAGGCTCGGCTAGACGCTTGATTTCTTCAGCGGCTTTGGTAATGAGCTCTGGATCGCGAAATTCGTCCACGTATTTCATTTTCGCTCCCTATGACGCCTGCTGATCCTGTGGCTCTTCCAACCCATATCCGCGAACTTCTTGAACCGCTGCCTCGCTCTCGCCAAGCATTTCAAGCGTTCGCATTTGCTCGATCGCGTCCACTTCACTAATTTTGCTCATGGCAAATCCAACGTGAATCAAAACCCAATCGCCGGACACTGGCATATCGTCCTGCAGGAGACCGAGATCAACCTTTCGCCGCATCCCTACAACGTCCACCAGAGCGCTATGCGGATTGTCGGACGCGATCTCGACGATTTTTCCTGGTATGGCTAGGCACATAGTGCATCCTCCCGGCGTGTTCCCAATTTCGTTGTCAGCGCTCATTGCATTATCCTCGCTGTTACACGCTGTTGTTCGTCTGAAATATCTCTTATGCCGTCCACTCGCCATTCTGAATCTTGGATACTAGGGACTCAATCACCTTCGCGGCCTCTTCCACCATGGCCGCGACAGGCTGGCTCAGACCCATCAGTCCCTCTTGCGGTCCTAGGGTCAAAGGTTCGCAGCCAACCAGCAAAATGCGACCTAAGCTCCCGCCGCCCATTGCTTTCGCCATGCGAATCACGTTCCTCGGATTCATGCTATGAGCGTCAACCGACGATGGACTCGCTTCTTGAGAGTCCAGCGCATTCAAATCCGGCTCGATCACATAAAGGCTTCCGGGCTGTCCCCCGCGCGGGCACGCGTCCACCAGAATCGTGACATCGAAACCGTCGAGCAAGGCATACGCCAAGTCAAAACCTCGTATACCAAAATCTATGGCCTTGACACCATCGGGTAATTTCCGGCCCGCCAAATGTTGCACGACCTCCACACCGAAAGCATCATCGCCGAGAAAAATATTCCCGATACCGGCAATCAAAATACTGAGAGTTTTCGCCTTTATGTTTTGTTCCGCTTGGTCCATCGGAAGCGGTTCGACTTCTTCGGGATCGAAGAAAAAGCGATGTCCCGGCTGCCGCATGAGTCCTATGTCCCGGCCCGGGTCATCATCGGCGACCACGCACACATGAAATTTACCTTCATAGTCCTGCTCGATGGACTGGATCATCGCCGTTTTTCCAGCCAGCGCAATATCCATCACGTCGCCATGCTTGCCAGGATTCAAGCGCACGCGGTCGCCAGGTCGCACTTCCACACCTGCGATGTTCAAACTCCCTGCGGGAGCTTTATCTTCGAGCAGCCGCCACTCCCATTCGTTCATCGCTTTCCCTGGTCCGCTGGACGCAAGCCACGCAACACTCCGTGAAGTTTCATGAAATGTTCCATGGGCATGGATTCCGTGCGTTCTAGAATTTGGCGCGAGCGATCGTCGGCGTGGCGCATTTCCTGTTTTTCGTCCTCGGTTAAAGTCAGAATGCGCAGAGCAAGAATTTCGTCTATTTCCGTTCCGTCAAATAGATCACCCGGGCTCTCCGGCGCAATTTGTGGATAGTCGTAAAGAATGATGGGCGACGAAAGCAGGCAGTCGCGTTGTCCTTCTACGCCAGCCAATACAGGCCAAGTGCCTATGTTCTTGCAGGCCGCGACAATTTCCTGGAGCGAAGCGGGGGGATCCATGAGCGAAACGAACTCTCCTCCGTCGATACTCAGGATCGTATGGGCCGAGAGTAGAGATTGTTTGAGAGCTAGATCGCGGTCCGCCATGGTTTCAGGCGAGACGTCCGAGGTTTTGATTGCCGTGGCGTTTGAGACGCGTACGGTGATTTTATGTAGTCCATCGCTCAGGGATTCGGCAATCACATCCACCTCGGCGGCAAGGGATTCTTTTGTTCGCACGATAATTCCAACCATACGACCATGCAGGCTGCCGAGAACAGGTTCCACTTCGCGACCACCTGGAAAATTATGGACGGACGAATCCTGCGCGAAATGGCCATGCGAGAGAGAAAGCGGCGGAAGCACGATTTCGCATTCAACAGCTTCCTGCCAGGATTGAAGAATCCGGCCGTCCACTTCGAGCGATTCAACAGTACGAAAATCCGGTTCATTCCCTCCGTTGAGATCGGCCGGCCAGTTATCGACAGGAGCATCAAGTTCACCAATCGTGCGAGCAACCGCTCGCAGGAAACGAATTTTGACGCTGAGTTTCGCCGATGCGCCAACGACTGCAATGCATTCCGTCTGCATGAACCAGCGATCGACGGCCTTATGCAATTCGCTGTAGGTCTTGGGATATACCACGCCGAAATTCCATCGCTGGCGGTTCTTCACCGCCGACGGCCGGTAAGGATAAAGCATGTAGCCCTCGTAGAGGACGGCGTTCGCGATGTCTTGCACAAGTTTCCAGTTCACCGTTGCACCGTTTCCTCGGTTCCCGCCAGCACTCGCTCAACCACTTGTTCCCAGGTTGGAATCCCGTGGCGCACTTTATATTGATAGAGACGATCGAACACATCACGGCGCAACTGAAGCCAGGCGTTGTTCGGATAGTAGTGATCGATCACATCCTTCCATACCTTGACCGGCAGCTTAAATTTCGCTTCCTTTTCCCAGGAAATCGGCGAAACCTGAAGGCGGCCTTCCAGCCCGGGATAAAAGACCGTGCCGCTGAAGAGAAAATTGAGCGGCAAGTCACCCTCTGAGAGTCCGTGAAAATATTTTGTCGCAGCGACATTGAAATCGAAAGTGCAGGGGACCGGCAGATCGACGACTGTCTCTTTCGCAAATGGCGGAACTACCATGATGGCGTGTGTCCACAACAAGTTCCGCAAAGTTTGGCCCCAACGATCCGGCTCGCCAAACAGATCTAGAAGTTTTGCTTGTTCCTCCGAGCGATAGTGGCGGCGCGTTACTTCCAGTTGGATTTGGGCGCGGAGGACCACCGCGTGAATCGCTTCTTCGTCGCCGTTATTGGACACTCGTAGCCTGAAGGAAAGCAAAGGTGCCGCAGCGTATTGAACCGCCTGCGCATCTTCCAGCTTAAAATTCAGGTCAGGCATTCGCTTCCTCACCGACTACGTCTGCTCTTTCCTTCAAGCTGGAAAAGAATTTCGTTACTTCGCGCCAGACTTCCGTGCCACCGGAAAGACCATGCCAACGCAGGCGCATTAGGCCCACGAGCTTGTAGCACTCGTCGATTGGAACAATATAGTATTGCGCAGCAACACCTCTCGCGGCGCCCACGCGGTTTACCAGAAGCGCTTCGACTTCGGGCTCTATTTCACGCAGGGCGGGATTATCCCGTTCGATGTCTTCCCAGGTCTCCAAGGACAGCAAGGACTCCGTAGCGCCTGCCGGACCGGGGTAAAATGCCGAGACTTTTCCTGCCGCTCCGCTCTTGAAAAAAAAAGCCATTTCGATGGGAACCATCAAGCTATCCCATTGCGCATCCGTTATTTCGAATTGCGGCAGGAACTGGATGCGACGTGGTACGCGTTTGTATTTCGTGGCGCTCTGACTACTAAAAAGAAGCGCGCAGGCATCGCAAGCACACACTATTTTTCGGGCTGCCTGATCGATCAGGTGCTGATGTTCAGCGCAGAGTTCGGCACTGCACAGTTCACAGCAGTCCAGCGTCGGACGTTTTCTTGCAAACTGGCGCAGCGCACTGAATGCGTTGTCCTTCTGCCCGACAGGTGAAAGTGGCGAACTCACATTCCACTCCCAGGAGCCTTCGAAAGTGGCAGCGCTACCCGCACCCGGCCGTTTTCTCTTAATAACGGAACAGGCTCAAGATGAATGGTATCAAGATCTACACCACGGCCGGCGTGTACCACGTCATAGTGTTGACTGCAGATAGGACAGGCGAGAACTGCGCCTTTTAACCCGCCACCCGCAAGCGGCTGGCCGCATCCGGGGCAGGTATTGTTGTACGCATATAAGGTTTCATCGAGCCTGCAGAAAAGAATGTCGCGTCCGGCTATCTGTTCTGTTCGCAGCACACCGGCGGGAATAGCGTCCAGGCCGAGGACGTCTTCCCATCCAACTTCAGCGCGCGCAGCCTCCGTGGCGTGACCCTTACCATTGCGGTCAAGGCTCAATAGCGGCACAAACCCACTCGCCGGCTGCTCCTGGATAGAACCTTCCACGGTGATTGCGGTTACATCGGGAGCTGCGTCGTAAATCGCTTCTTCCACCGCCAGTTTAAGCGTCGCCGACGAAGAAGGACATCCATGGCAACTACCTTCCAGGCGCAAAGTCACCGCACCTGAATGCTCTACCGCGACGAGGTTCACATTTCCGCCGTGCGATCTCAGATAAGGTCGCGTCTTTTCAAGCGCTTGTAATACACGGGTTTCAAGCGCGTCAGGATGAAGGCCGTAGAGCAGAAGCAAGCTTCGAACAAGCTCATCCTGCCCGAGCGTTTCGATGACCGATGGCCCCAATTCCAGCGAGTCGTGAACGATTTCGAGCATGCGCTCCAGGCCCGCGCCGTGAAACTCCATGAGCGACTGTACGAGCTCTTTCGCGGTTGCCTTCAAAGCTGCGTCTTTTACTTGTTCGATCCGCTGAACCAACGTTTCAATTGTTTTTAAACGGTTCTGTATTTCGTGTGATGTGGGCATGGGCGCCTTTCCCTGCGTCGATCAAAAGACACAAAAGAATCGACACGTCCCCAGAATGCAGAAATCGCGGGCGCGTCAGCCTTGGACCGCAAGGTTCGCTTACGTCTGCAAACCAAACATCGGCGAATGGTGAGTCTCCAGTACCTTGCCATTGCCGAGGTACATGTGCACGCCGCACGGCAAACACGGATCGAAACTGCGAACGGCGCGCATGATGTCGATACCTTTGAACTTGTCGGGCCCATTTTCTTCAAAGATCGGGGTATTTTGCACCGCGTCTTCGTACGGTCCCGGCGTTCCATAGATATCCCTGGGATTTGCGTTCCAAGGTGTGGGCGGATACGGGTGATAGTTGGCAATCTTGTGATCTTTGATCACCACATGGTGAGAAAGCACGCCGCGGACGGCTTCGTGAAACCCGCATCCGATGGCGCTTTCGGGAACTTTAAAGTCGGTCCAAGTTTTCGTCCGGCCCGCATGCAATTCTTCTAGCGCCTTTTCTACGAAATACAATGCCGCAGCCGCAGAGTAGGCTTGGAAGTAAGTGCGTGCGCGATCGCGTTCGATTGCGTTGCTCCACTTTGGAATTTTCCACTCGAATTCCACTTCCGGTAGCGACGTAGTTTTCGGCAGGTATATTTTCACGCTGTTGCCGGTGGCCTTGAGGTAGCCGATATCCACGATACCAGCAAGCGCCGTAGCCCAGAATCGAGCGATTGGTCCTCCGCCGGTATCGAGTGCAAGGTGATCTCCCGTGCGCTTGTCGAGCCAGCGCGGTGACATCACCCAGGTGTACTTGCCGCCGAAGTCGCGCTTCTGCGGCCGCGGGATCGTGGTCTGATTCCAGGGATGATTTTGATCTACGGGATTCCCAAGCGGGTCAGTCTTGACGAATGTTTCGGAATTCTTCCAATCGTCATAATAGGAGCTGCCCAACAGAATGCGGATGTTTAGATTGATGTCGACTAAGTTCGTGGTCACCAGCTTGCCGTCGACCACGACACCGGGCGTAACGTACATCGCCTTGCCCCATTTATCCATGTTCTTGTAGGTGTAGTCGCAAACGTCAGGGTTCTGGAACGAGCCCCAACATCCCAGCAGAATCCGGCGTTGGCCAACCTGTTCGTAACCAGGCAATGCCTCATAGAAGAAATCGAACAAATCATCGTGTAGTGGCACGACCTTCTTCATGAACTCAACATATTTCATTAGGCGGACGAGGTAATCGGTGAAGAGCTGAATGGTGGGAACCGTGCCCACGCCACCGGGATACAGCGTCGACGGGTGAACGTGCCGGCCTTCCATCAAGCAGAACATTTCGCGCGTCATACGGCTTACTTGCAAAGTCTCGCGATAGAACGAGCCCGTAAACGGATTCAAAGCGCGCATGATGTCTGCAATCGTTCGAAACCCATGCAGATTCGAGTGCGGAGACATTGTTGTTTCGGCTTTCGCCAAAACCTTGGGATTAGTCTCCTTCACCATCTGCTCGCAAAAATCCACGCCGACAAGGTTGTCCTGAAATATGTTGTGATCGAACATGTACTCGGCGGCCTCGCCGAGATTTACGATCCATTCAGCAATGTTGGGAGGGCGGATTCCAAATGCCATATTTTGCGCGTACGTGGCGCAGGTGGCATGGTTATCACCGCAGATTCCGCAGATCCGGCTGGTGATGAAATGGGCGTCACGCGGGTCCTTGCCCTTCATAAAAATGCTGTAACCCCGGAAAATCGAAGACGTGCTATGGCACTCAGCAACGTGCCGGTTTTCAAAATCGATCTTAGTGAAAATTCCCAGGCTTCCGACGATCCTGGTGATTGGATCCCAGTTCATTTCCACCAGGTTTCGAGACTTCGCGGCGGTTTCCTTATTTATTCCCGTAATCGTCGCCATTCGTAAGCTCCTTTAATTTCTTAGCCTTCCAGTAATTAATAAGACCGCGGCTGATAACCTGTGGTGAGTTTGTTGCCTGGGTGCCGCCACTTCGGTTCTTTATTCACCGTATTATTTGTGATCGAGCGCAAAGCTCGTATGGTGCGGCCATAAATACCAATGGTGCCCGCGGAAACGAGCGATCCAGGAGGCGCATCCATGAACGGCATAAACTTATCCGGGAAACCCGGCATGGTGCAGCCAATGCAAATTCCTCCGACGTTTGGACAGCCGCCGATTCCGGCCATCCATCCTCGCTTGGGCACATTGCAGTTGACCACCGGACCCCAACATCCCAATTTCACGATGCACTTCGGGGAACCATACTCCTCGGCAAAATCGCCTTGCTCGTAGTAGCCCGCGCGATCGCAGCCCTCGTGAACGGTCTGGCCGAAAAGCCATGTTGGACGAAGTTGCTCGTCCAGCGGAATCATGGGGGCGAGCCCGGCAACCTGATAAAGAAGGTACAGCAGCGTTTCCATGAAATTGTCCGGCTGAACGGGACACCCCGGAACGTTTACAACAGGCAAGCCAGCTCCCGATTTCCAGCCCCAGCCAAGGTAATCAGCCAATCCCATGGCACCCGTTGGATTGCCGGCCATCGCGTGAATTCCGCCATATGTCGCGCATGTACCGCACGCAACTACGGCCAATGCTTTGGGCGCAAGCCGATCAATCCAATCATTCGTCTTAATCGGCTGGCCTGTTTTGGAATCGGTCCCTAAAGCTGCCCAATATCCTTCGCTCTTAATTCTTTCATTCGGGATTGAGCCCTCGACGACCAGCACAAACGGGTTCAGCTTGCCTTCGGCGGCTTGGTACCAAAACTTCATGAATTCGTCGCCGTTTTCATACGCAAGCACCGGGTTGTGCAAATGAACTTTGGGCAGTCCGGGTATGGCTCCTAGTAGCACGTCTTCAATGCTAGGCTGGGTGGCAGCGGTGATGGAAACCGAATCGCCGTCGCATCCGAGTCCAGACGTCATCCAAACTATGTGGATATCAGATACGGGTGAAGCTCTCTGAGTTTTATGACCGTAAGGAACCGCGTCTGCCATGTCGATTCTCCTTCCCAGGCTCAAAATTCCTGCGAATCAGCGCACTGCCCTAACTAGAAATGCAAACCTCGAAGAAGAACGAGCGGACTTCAAGCTTTGCAGAGGAGGAATACAACGTACCGAAATGGGGCTCAAGCGGGAGGTTGCTAATTTATATATAGGGAATTTTCTATCGGTATTATAGGGGATTCCCTTAGGTGCTAAGCAATTGATCTCAAGATAGTTGGGAATTCTTCACGGGTAAATCATAAGAAGACTTACTTATCATTCACCGAGGATTCGATGGCGTGTTGAACGAGTTCACGGGCGTTCCGAAGTGCGAGCTTTTCTTTAATGTGAGCTTGGTAAGACTCCACAGTCTTGGTACTGACGTGCAACTCGTCGGCAATCTGCCGTGTTCCGTGTCCTGCGCCAATTAAACGGTAAACTTCCAGTTCCCGGTCGCTTAATTTTGCAAGCGGATCTCTGGGTGGAAGGGCGCCACGTACAAATTGCTGGAGCATTCGTTTGGTCAAACGCTCGCTTAAGTAAATATCTCCGCGGAGAATTTGCCGAATTGCGGTAAGCACTTTTTCAGTCGCTTCCTGCTTCATAATGTAGCCATTCGCACCCGCGCGCAGTGCTCGCTCGGCATAAGCCAATTCGTCATGCATCGAAAGAATGAGCACGGGCAGATTCGGATACCTTGCATGTAGCGTCTTTAGAAGTTCCAGACCGTCAGGCCCATCCAGAGAGATATCTAACACGATAAAATCCGGCATTAAGTCCGGGATCGCCTGCAAGGCCGATGTGGCTCCCTCCGCCTGACCGCAAACCATTAAATCCGCCTCGCGCTCGATGAATAGAGCCAGCCCTTGCCGGACGATGGGATGATCATCAATAAGAAATACTCTGCATTTCGGCGTCAACGAAGCAGCTCGACTTGCGTTCATTGCGTCTATCCTCGATTACCGAGCGGAAATAGGCAAATTACCGTCGTTCCGCCGGCAAAATTCTTCCGGACCTCGAGCGAGCCCCCAATCATGTTCGCTCTATAACTCATAATATTCAAACCCATGCCCGTGTGATCGCCAGAGGTGTCCGATATTCCGGTCCCATCATCCTGAACGCTCAGTGTTCCTTCTCCATTCTCGGCAGATAACCCAATGACTACACCGCTTGGGCGCCCATGCTTGATGGCGTTATTCACCGCCTCTCGCGCGATGTGGTAAAGATGAGTCGACACGCTTACGTCATAAACCAGAACTGAAGCGCCGCATTCGAAACGGCAAGTAATCTTGAACAGATCTTGCATCTCCTCCGCGTAACGAGTGAGCGCCGACATCAAACCGTGAGCGTCCGACACTACGGGCAGAAGTCCTCGGGAGAGCTCTCGCGTCTTGTTAATCGCTTCGTTCACTAAAGTAACGATCTTCGCGGCGTCGCATGATTCTGGCAGCGTTTTTTCGCCAAGTTTGCTTTCCAAAACTTTGCTCATAAAGGCAATTCCGGTTAGATGCTGACCCAGGCCGTCGTGCAAGTCTTCGCCAATTCGACGTTGCTCGCGCGCACTTACTTCCAGAATTCCTTTTTCGAGGCGCTTGCGTTCGGTGATGTCGATACCCGTCATGATTACATTCGACAGAGCCCCATTCTTACCAGCGAGAACCGTTCCGGACCATGAAATCAAGCGAGGATGGCCCTCCCTGGTGAGCCAATAGGTCTCACAATCTCGCGCCCGTTGGTCCGAGTTTGATCGACTAGAAATTGCTTTGAAGCTATCTACTTCTTCTGGCATCAAGAACAAATCCCACACGTACTTTCCACGTACCTCTTCAAACCGGTAGCCGGTAGTTAGTTCGCAGGCCCGGTTAAACCGAACAATATGACCTTGAGGATCGAGAACCACAATCAACGCGCCTACGGTGTCGAGAATCGCAGAGAGGACGTTGCGTTCCTCCTGCAGCTCTTCCTCCGCCTGTTTCAGCTCCGTGATATCGACGCCCACACCGTGAATGAACCAGGGCCGGCCGTCTTCCTTGCGGATCATCTCGGCTTCGCAATGGAACCAGAGAACACGCCCGTCCCGCGCAAGTACGCGATACGCGGATTTCAGCGGCCTGCCCGAAAGAAACATTTCTGCGGCTTCGGTACTCCAACGCTGTTTATCGTCCGGATAAATCTGCTCGTACCAACGCACGGGATCTTCCAGCCATTCGTTCTGCGAAAAACCGAGCGCGGCTTCGATTTGCGGGCTCACGTAGGCCTCGCCCATTCCCTTGTCCAGGTAGGCCATGAAAACCACGGCGGGGATTTGTTCGACAAGAGCGCGGTATCTTGCCTCCATGCTGTGGGGCATGTGGTCAGAATTCGTTTTGCTGGTTACCGGCTCGATCTCACTGTCGGACGAACTCGTTGCCAGGAAACCGCTTTCCGTAAACACTGCCGCCAACTCCTTGAGAATGCCTTCCGCATCGCGCACACTGGAAGTGGAATCGTGCGAGAGCAAGGACTTCGAAAGTTCTTGCGTCCAATGGTTCCGGGTGGTGGGATTTTCACTCATCCTGCAGCTTCCAACACGATCATGGCTCCGAACGCCGCCGCCAACTCGGTTCCTTATTAAGAGATGCTTGAGTGAACCTTCGGAGCGCATGAATCGCGCGTCCATAAGTCGCCACCGCATTTGACGAAAGCAGAGAACCCGGGGGTTGGTTCATAAACGGCATAAATTTGTCAGGAAAGCCTGGCATGGTGCAGCCAATGCAAATTCCGCCCACGTTCGGGCACCCGCCAATTCCTCCCATCCAGCCGCGCTTCCCAACATTGCATTGGACCACCGGCCCCCAACAGCCAAGCTTCACAATGCATTGAATGGAGCCGTATTCTTCTGCGAACTCGGCTTGCTCGTAGTAGCCCCCTCGATCACATCCCTCGTGAACTGTTTGACTGAATAACCAGGTGGGCCGCAATGCGGCGTCGAGCGGGATCATCGGCGCTCGTCCAGCCACCATATTTAATAGATACAGGATGGTCTCCGTCATGTTGTCCGGCTGCACCGGACATCCCGGCACGCACACGATCGGAATATTGGCCTTCGATTTCCATTTCCATCCAAGGTAATCCGGAAGACCCATACATCCAGTAGGATTTCCCTGCATAGCGTGAATGCCGCCGTAGGTCGCGCAGGTGCCGGCTGCCACCACCGCCCAAGCCTTCGGCGCAAGTTGGTCAATCCAGTCGCAGGTTAGAATCGGTTGAGCTGTCTTCTGGTCTGTACCAAACGTTGCCCAGTAGCCTTCGCTCTTATTTTTCTCGTTAGGAATGGAGCCTTCGATCACCAAAATAAACGACGAAAGTTTGCCCTCCGCGGCGCGGTGGAAGACGTTCATGAACTCTTCACCGTTCTCATAGGACAAAAATGGATTGTGCAGTTTGATCTTAGGAATGAGAGGGAATGTTCCAAGGATTAGGTCTTCAATGCTGGGTTGCGTGGCTGCGGTCATAGCGATGGTGTCGCCGTCGCAACCTAGACCGGCAGTGATCCACAGCACATCGATTTCCGTTAGAGGGCCCATACGTCGGTAGGTACCTCAGCGGTCCAGGAAGCAGTAACGCTCCGGGCTTGCTGCTTCGCCGGGATTGTACCCAATCGTACGCGGGTATGTCGCGTTCTTCTTATTTCCGTCCGCTGGACCATAGTTTTGGACTGCCGCGGCAAAGGAAGCAGAAAATACATGTGTTGCCGTATATCCTGTATCCTACCTTCTGGTATCATGGGCGCGACGTTTTAGGCCTAAGGGGACGATATGAGAAGAAACTGTGGAGGACCTATGCGATATTTCGTCATCGGTGCCATTGCTCTGGTGGTAGTTGTCGCAGGTGCCTCGATCCTTCCCGATCTTGCACGCTACATCAAAATTAGCTCCATGTAGTGCGCAGCGACCGCCGAAAGCCGGAGCAGATTAGCAGTACATATCCGGCACCAAGTTGCTTGCTAGAAGCAACCAGCCGGGTAATTTTGTGCTTTTGCGCTTGCCGGACCATTTTTGAGTTGGTTCCGGGCACCGATGGAGTCCACCCAGCAAGATCTTCAGAATTGGCTCCGCCGGATATCCATTGCGGCACCAAATCAGGTAACCAATTAATATCCAGCTCGCGGACGAACCCTCGCCTCCTACATCGTGTTTGATAAAATGCCGCATCGGGTACCTGGTCGATATTCCCTGGTCCATCTGCAGCTGAAGTTTATTTGTTGTATTCGTTCGACCACTTGTCTCCTCAAAGCCTAGAAACTTGACTGCTGGCGGACGAAAGTCTCGTGCGAACTTTTCTCCCAGCCAATTCCCTGCCCAAGCACGGAAAACAGAGGGGAATTTTGTGGAGTAAACAGGGAATAGGATTCCCTGATAACGAAGGTGTGACTACCACGATCTGAAGAATCTCTAGAGCACAGCAGTAACGGCGGTACCGGCGGCAGCGAACACGGATGACATTTCAACACGTGCCAGCGGCAGGAAACTGTTCACCACGCGAGCGTCGAACTGTGTGTTACTCGCTGCCAATAATCGTCGTTCGGCTTCTTCGAACGGCATTCCCTGCCGGTAAGGTCGCGTGGACACCATGGCGTCGAAAGCGTCAATGACGGATACGATGCGCGATCCGATCGGAATCTCTTCGCCTTTCAGTCCGCCAGGATAGCCAGTGCCATCGTAATTTTCATGGTGATGCAAAATCATCAAGCTGGCGTGCTCCATTCCGGGAACTTGGCGCAACACGGCCCAGCCGTACTCCGGATGCTTCTTCATGAGCTCGTATTCTTCAGCAGTTAGTTTGGCGGGCTTGTTCAAAATGGCATCCGAGATGCCGATCTTCCCTATATCGTGCAGCAGCGCTGCAACCTCGATATCGGCCAGGCATTCGCGATCCAGCCCCAGTTCCCCCGCGACATGCAGAGCCCATTCCGCCAAGCGCGTGCTGTGAACTCCGGTATTTAAGTCCTTCAAGTCTAGGAGTTGATTGAAGGCGCAGATCAGAGAACTACGCAACGCAGTCAGCTGCTCTTCTATCAGCTTTAGGTGAAGAGATGCCGGAGCCCACTGATTCGGCAGCTTCGACAAAGCGCTCGAAGAAATTGTGGGTGCCGCCTTAATGCTCGCCGTTTGCGCAAGTCGCCCAGGGGTGCCCATTCGTTCGATAGCGTAGGTCGGCATCGGCCGCTACTGGAGCAAGCCCTGGATGGGACGTAAGGACGACAGAGCGCCATACACGTCCAGGCGTCCATTACCCAAGTTTAGGCCAATCCACTTCGCGTGAGAGATCGCCCAAGCCGCCTGGTTTTGGCCGAACGCGGGTTGCATGCTAATGATCAGGGACGAAGTTCCGGCGACCATAGGGGAGCTGAACGAAGTCCCCCAACCTGCGGCGTATGTCGCGAACGGATAGGTTGTGATTACGCCTTCGCCTGGCGCCGCAACCCACACGATCTGATTCCCGTAGTTCGAGAAGCTCGAACGCTGGTCTTCGTTATTCGTGGAAGCCACACCCATTACATTCTGCAAGCCGGCTGGATAAACCATCTCTTCTTCGCCATCGTTGCCGGAGGATGCTACGCAAATGACGTTTTGGCTGTTGGCATAGTTGATAGCGTTCTTCAATTCAGTGGAACTGGTTGTCAGATCAAAACTCATATTGATCACGTTCGCGTTGTTCTGCACCGCGTAGTAAATCGCGGCCAGAATATTCGAAAGGGATCCGCTTCCGTTCGCGCTGAACGCTTTCAGAGGCAGAAGGTTTGCAGTTGGCGCGACCAGGTGAATGACTCCCATCACCATGGTTCCGTGTCCGAAGGCCTCGTACTGAGAACCGTCCAACATCGCAGCGGTGTGCTGGTCCAGCATTGCTGCTGTGTGCTGATTCACATAAGCCGCCGCGCAAGTCTCACAGGGCGGTGGTGCGGAGATGGAAATGTCATTCAGTTCTGAACCGCCTGGCTGATTCCGCGTAAAGTCGTACCCTAAGAGTAAAACGCCCTGAAGGGCCGGATGGTTGGGGTCCACACCCGTATCAATGTCGGCGACTATTCCCGCACCGCTGACCCCAAAAACACTGTGAGCTTGCGCCACACGGATGATTTGAGCGGCGGGCTGATTCACATATCCGTCGGTTACAGTGTTCCCGTAGTAATTCACTGGAGTGGTATCCCACAAGCCCTGTGGAGGCGTGGAAGAACTTGTCTGATTGGTGTTATTTGGCGGGATCATCAGGGCCTGGTCGGGTTCGGCGTCCAGTATTCCGTCGACAAGCCGAAGGAGACCCGCAAGGAGTTGCGGCAGAAGACCCTGAACGGGCCTGACCAAGAAAACTTGGTTCAAGTTGCCATCGAGATTGCCGACCACCGTACAACCATTGGAAAGGCATGCCAGCCGCAGCCCGGCGAGACCGAGGTTTGTTCGGACGATGACTCCCGGTTGCGGACTAAGGCTGTTGGACAAGACTTGCTCGACGTTTGAGAGCAAGCCGCCAAGCAGTCCCTGGGCGCTAGCAGCCTGGCCCCAGAATCCCAGCGAAAGAAGAACCAAGAGCCCAATCAGTCTAAGTCGCTTCATGGTGACGAATACTCCTTTGCGTGTCGGCCGATAGCCTGGTTGCCGTGAAGCTTCGTCTACTTTCAGTTTGGTTCTGACGATGTTTCCAGGCAATGGTACAAACGGCTACTTGTCGTACTGTCCGCATCAACCTTTCGTCCTAGTACGGTTTTTCTTCGTTTTAGATGTTCTACTAACCTTATTAAAATCAGAACGCTCCGGAATCTGCTCGCCTTGGTTGAAGGTTGGCTCAATCAAGGGAAGGCTTACTTCTCTTCCGCCGGGCAGGGTAACCCTTAGCCGGAAGCCCCCATCCAGGGCACACTCCATCTGGAACTCGCCAAACAACGTGGTTACCGATTGCGACAGGACTCGCCGACCTTTCATCAACGCGACCTGCACTCGTGATATTCGCTCGTTCGGATCAGCTGAATTAAGTATCTGGCCAACAAGAAGGACCTTTTCCGAGTCCGTTTGCGGCTCAATCCGAATATCGATCCGGTAGCTATTAGCGCCGTAAAGCAATTGGCGCGCGACACTGCCGGACGATCTCACTCCGGCGAAAGCGGGGCTGCGGAAGCTATCGAAAAGCAACGCCCCAACTTCATGCGTCGCAGAGCGCGGCCGACCGGACCGCTGGTTGGCGAAAGTCGCATTTACCGTCCGAACAGCGCCGTCGGACGGTTCGTACGCCGACTCGCGTTGTGCCGTCTGTTGCAAACGCCGCCACAAGTTCAGTTCCCTAAGGCACTCGGTACAACCGCTTTGCAGGTGACTTTGCATCTTGGCCTTTTCGTCCTCCCGAATGACGTTTCGTGCGAAATCAACCCATTTTTCCAGCGAAAAGTGTCGCATCCCTGTCCCCCCGAATTTGAATTCGTGGCCTCGACCGGCTGAAAGACCCGTTCCCTCTATGCACCACCAACACATAAGGGTAGCCACACCAGCAAAAAATATAGGGGGTATAAAAAAAGATTTCCTGCCGTTAAACGGAAGAAACCCTGCCAGTTAGGGTAAAGGGAGCCCAATGGTAGGGGTGTGGATAGCGTTCGCGTAATTCAATCATGGCCCCTTGCAGGGCGGAAGCCTTGTCATTCCTGCCCTGTAAACGTCGATAGAAGCAGGTCATAAAATCAGCAGTGCTTTGGTCGTGAACGTCCCACAGGCTCAACAGGAGGGACTGGGCCCCGGCGTAGAGAAGACCGCGAACCAAACCAAGTAATTCATCTCCTGGAGTGACAACGTTCATCCCCGTGGCACAACCGCTCAGCGTCACCAACTCCGCGCTCAGCTTGAGCTGGTAAAGATCGTAAAGACTCAGGTAAGCGTCCCCGAGGCGGATCCCGGAAAACATGGGATTATCCTGACGAAATCTGCCATGTGTGGCGATGTGTATCACGCGGCTTTGCTGACCCTTTTCTCGCAAGGCCTGCCCGTTAGCAACCCGGCCTATGATCAATTCTGCTCCGGGCAATATAGCTGCGACCGCACGGACTTCCTCCAGAATTAGAGGAGCTTGCGCATCGGGAATTCCCAGGACCAGCGATTTCCCGGTAGTTTGCGCGGGCTTTCCCTGGCAATGAGCAAAGACACTAGCGCTCGGCGCATAAGAAATTCGGAAGGAGTCAATGAGGTATCCGTTGTCGTCCAATAAAGCGTGAAAGGGAAGGTAATGCAGCACGCCATGCGGCACTATAATCAACTGTCTCACCAGCAAGTAAGTGCGAAGTGGCGCCAAGAGTTCTTCGTAAAGCTGGCGCAGGTGCGTTTGCACCACGTCGAGCATGGATTTCCCAAACGTCTGTGTGTATTCCGCGCCCAGCTTGAATTTCGAAATCTGGAAGTGAAACAATCGCAGTAGGTTGACCACGCGCGACACCGGCGTAATCGGCACAATTTTCAGCTCTTCGTGCGTCAAAACCACAGCGACAAATTGATCGTTCACACTGAAATACTCCACCAACGCAGCCTGCGGAGGTAAGCACGCGCGGATATTTTCCAGCGAACTTATCGCCGGTCCGTGGCTCGCGTTCTCCTCCGACTGTGGCAATTCACGCAACACACGCAACAGTTCGTTTTCATGTGCTAGAGCTTGTTTCTGCAACTCTGCGATCCGCTGAGCGGATGGCGCTTCCGCGCGCAATTGCTCAATTTCAATGCGACGGTAATACCAGTTGAGTTCCTCGCGCATTTCCCGGATGCGCCGCACCAGTTCGCTCTGGCCCGCGTCGGCAGGCCGAATCGAGGGTCCGGAGCGCTTCAGAAGCTCCGCCAGACTGCGCGATTTCGCCAGTTCGATATAACCGAAAGATTCTTCCGCCGCATTCGATCTTCCCGCGATCAAGCATAAATCGACCAGGCTCTCGTACACCTCCAACCGATTCTTCATGAACGCTATCTTTAATTCTTCGCCTCGCAGGCTACTTCGCAGGGTCTCCAGGAACTGCCTGGCCTTTTGGAAAGAATCGTATGCGCTCGGAAGATCTCCGGAAACCTGCTGAATCTGACCCCTCAGAAAATGGGCCTGATAGCGAAGTACCGGAGCCTCCAGATGCGCGAGCTGATCAGTCGCTTGAGAGGATTCTGCTTGCGCAGCCGCTAATTCCCCGGTTTTCAGAGACAGCCGCGCGAGCAGCAGATGACAAAGGACGGATTTGCCCGGCAGGAAGGAGCCGTCGAAAAATGCGGCGGCTCCGGAACAGAGCCGTCGGGCTTCAAATAGTCTTCCTTCATTATAAAGAACCACCGCTTGGTACAAATCCATCAGCCAGGGCCATACCAGATTTTTTTCGCTGACAAACTTCGCGCGTGCTCTGGCAAACAGATCCAGCGCGCCCAACGTTTTCCCCAGTTGACTCAACGCCATGGCTTCATAGGCTTGGCATTTTGCTTCTTCATACCCCATCCCTAGTTTCTGGAAACGCAAATATCCGTGGTGAGCCGATTCCTTGGCTTCCGTGCTGAGGTTCAATTCCAGATATATTTCCGCCAGATCGAGATAGCACAGCGCCAGAACGTGGGCATCTCCATTTTTCTCGCACTCCACGCGAGTGGCACGCAACATTTCGATGGCCCGGCTGTATTCACCCCGAAGATAGTAAAGGTAGGCGATGTTGTAGTCGCTTTGCGTTACCAGTAGTGTCATGCCGTGGCTGACACACATTTCTCTCGCGCGCTGGTAGGTCGCCAGTGCCCGTGAAAAATCATTCAGGGTAATCAGGCAGACCGCCATGTTGTATAGCGCGACGGCCAGGCCTTCGGAATCGCGAAAAGGTAGCAACATCTCGTAGGCGCGCTGGTAGCAAGATAAACCCTCTTCGAAACGGTCCTGCCGATGGTAAATGTTCCCAACATTGATCTCGACATGTGCCCAACGTTGGTCGTCATTCAATTGCCTGAAGATTTTTTTGGCATCTTCCGCCGCGCCAAACGCCTCGTCGTATTTGCCCAGCAGGATGAGGGGCTGAATGGAAGGAATCAGCGTGCGGGCTTCTTCCTCGGGATTGTGGATTTCCCGAAAAATACGCAAAGCCTCGCGGTGAAACTCTAGCGCCTGCTGATTGTCTCCGAGCATGTAAAGGGAATTGGCTTTGGAGCGCAGACTCCGACCCAGAGCTTCCTCGTTTCGCAATCGTCGCGCGATAAATACGCTGGCTTCGGCTAAAAAGAGAGCTTCGTGGGGATCTTCGCGCAACTTGGTGCGAACAATTTCATTGAGCTGCCGGACTACCGCGTCATCAAACAGCCGCCGGTGAGCGGCAATGAATTTGTTCCGGCTGGATCCGGTCTTAAGACCTGCCAGTTCGCGGAGCGAGCGCAGGGAGAGAGGCTGCTTCTTTTTCTTCGCTTTCACGAGAAACCTATTTCAAGCAGCCGTTTCCGCAGTCGTTCCAGGCAACGCTGCCGGATAAAACCAATGGATCCCACCGCAATGCCAAGCGTCTCGGCAATTTCTTGATAAGGGCGAGCGGGTTCGTCGTAGAAGAGCATGCGCACTAGGTGGCGGCAGCGTGGCGATAGTTCCGACATAGCCTGCCGTAGACCTTGCTCGTCTTCCGCCTCTCGCAGAATTCCCTCCGCGCGAGCCGGCGTGCTCTGTTCGAATTGCTGGTCAGTCGGATCTGAAACTTCGGTGCGACTCTCCTGTTTTTTTCGGTGGAAGCATTTGTGCGCGGTAATCTGCATGATCCACTTTGGCAAAGCTTTCACTTTGCGCAGCTTGGGCAACTCGGACAATAAGTCCAGACAAACTGCCTGAAAGATATCGGTCGATTCATCTGCGGAGAAGCCGTACTTTAGAGGAATCGAAAAAATGAGGTTCTTATACTTGGAGATCAGCGCGCACCAAGCCTCTTCTTTACCGCCGATGCATTCGCGGACAAGACGAGTGTCCGGCCACGCGGCGCGCACCTCATCAAGCGTCTGGTTTTTAAGGAGAATGTTGCGGCTCGCGTTCACTTTATTGGACGTAAAGCTGTTCGATATTCCACAACGCGTAAGGGACCAAAATCCCCGGCCGGAAATTTCCCACTCGGTTGGCCGCCGCCACCAAAATGTTCGGACTCACAAGACAAATCACGGGAAGCTTTTCAGCCACGATTTCCTGGACGCGGTCGTATAGACGCTTTCGTTTCGCATAGTCCAGTGTGACCAGTTGCTGCTGCATCAGCCCATCCATTTCGGATTCCCATGGTGTCGTCGGTTTGTCTTGATTCGGATGCCAGAGATGAGTCTCACCGCTTGATAGCCAGACATTCATCTCCGACGTTGGATCGGCATCGCCGCTTACCAATCCCATCACTGCCGCTTCATAGTTGTAGCTATTCTGCAGCCGGTCCACCAGCGCGTGAAACTCTAGCGGAACTAGCTGTACGGACATTCCGAGTTGGCTCAAATCGTCTTGAATGATGGTGGCCATCTTCATGCGTTGCGCATTCGAAGAGCTGGTGAGAATTGAAAATTCGACAGGATTGCCGTGAGCATCTAGCAGGGCTCCGCTGTTCCAGAAAAAACCGGCGGAGTGCAAGAGCTCGCGTGCGTGTTCCAGTGACCGCGCCGGATGGGCTATTTTGTCGTCCACCCACAGTTTGTTCCCTGGCGTGACTTGATCCCAAATCGGAGCCGCGCGCCCACCGTAAACCAGCCGAACGATTCCCTCGCGGTCAATCGCCGCCGAAACGGCCTGCCGGAAACGCACATCCTGAAACCAAGCCTGCTTTTTCGCAATTTCCGGGAGCCCTTTCGAGGCCAAGTCGTTCAGATTGAAAAATAAGAAGTTGTACTCGAGCCCCGATCCAAGATCGTCGAGGTGATAACCCTTCACCGATTGCTGTTTCTGCAGCACGACGAAATTTTCCGCGCTGAATCGGCTAAGTACGTCTGTATCTCCGGATTGGAAACGGATGACTTGCGCGTCCTCACTGGGAACGAACAGAAATACTACTGCATCCAGATACGGCAATCGGTTCCCGGCATGGTCTGCCTTCCAGTAATACGGATTTCGTTCGAGCACCAGGTGCTGGCCGGGAACGTATTCCTTCCATCGAAATGGGCCAAGTCCAGCGAATTGGTTCGGCGCCATGGAAAGGCTCCCCACTTGTGAAAAGCTGCCGTTCCGATAACTGCTTTCCAACAGATGTCGCGGCAGAATCGCGAGGCCATCGAACAATCGCTCGGCAGCGGCATACGGTTGTGCCAGTTCAAAGCGCACGGTGTAGGCATCCACCTTCACGACCACGATGGGCTTTCCGCCCACTACCAGCAAGTCCCGCTGCGAAGAATCGACCTTTTCATCCAAGTAAACCTGAAAACTAAAGATCACATCATCCGCGGTGAATGGCTCACCATCGGAAAAGTGCAACCCCTGACGCAGTTCCAGAGTGTATTGCCGGCCGTCGCGGGAAACCTTCCACGACTTGGCCAAGGACGGTTCCGTTTTCAACGACCCGCGATTGATGTGGATGAGATCGGCAGTCAGACAACGAATCACGTCTCGGGAGGTCTCATCCACTGCCAAAGCTGGATTGAGCGTCTTGGGTTCGGAACGCAACGCAACCACTAGTCTGCCACCCGCGTGGCCCGGGGCACCGTCCGCGATCATGCGTTCTTCGCCCGCTTGCCAGGGCAGAGCCGGCGAGAAAGGGCAAGCGCCGGCGATTGCTATCGCTAGGACGAGACATTTCACCCAAGAATAGTTCTTCCCCATGCCATAAATTCTTACAGAGATTTAATCGTTTTTATAGCGTGACGGCTTGGTGAATTTCCTGTAGCGCATCGGCGGCAGTATAAAAAACGAGGAACAGAGGAATCAGAAGTAGTGCCGGTAAAAACATCCACCAATAGGAGGAAAGAACGTAATACTGCTGTAGAGCCGATAACTGACTGCCCCAACTCGGCATGGGTTCGCCAACGCCGAGGCCCAGGAAAGTGAGCGTCACTTCAGCGAGCACATACAGCGGAATGAGCAGCGTTATTTGCGTGATCACTACTCCATAGGTTTGCGGCAGCACATGCCGCCGTAACAAATACGCGTCAGAAGCTCCGAATCCCCGCGCTGCGACTACAAAGTTGCGCTGTTTCGCGCTCAACACCACGCCGCGGATCAGCCGTGCAGGACGAGCCCAGCCGATCAGCCCCATCACGGAAACCAACAAGAGAAATACTTCCCATTGTGAAATGTGGAGAGGCAGCGCTGCGCGCACCGCGAACAAAAGATAGAGCCAGGGTAAGGCGAGAAACAGTTCTCCTCCACGCATCAGCAGTTCATCGACCCAGCCGCCGTAGAATCCTGCGATTCCTCCCACAATGATTCCTATGGAGACCGAAAGAATCGCGGCCAGCAGGCCGGCGAGCATGGAGATTTGGCCGCCGAACAGAAATCGGGACAATTGATCGCGTCCGTAAGCGTCCGAGCCCATCAGAAAAATGTGGCCTGGCGCCTCGACACTGAAAAGGTGCACGTGTGACGTAAATAAGCCGGCAATTTTGTACCGCGCGCCGCGTACGAAAAAATGCAGCGGATAGCAGCGTACCGAATCTGCTCGGCTCCCTTGAGCACCCGGCCCCGGATCCTCAAGGTTCTGAACGCAAGGACGAATGTGCACATTCCCCTGGCGGTCCACGAAATGAAGAGCGCTAGGCGCCGCGAACGGCTGCTCGCGATCTTGCGCAGCGAAGTCGTACGGAGCAAAAAAGCCGGCAAACAGAATTAGGCCCTGGAACGCTGACAGCAGGACCAAGGCCCCCACGAGTTTTTTCTGGCGCTTCAAATTATCACTCCACACGTATCCGCGGATCGGTGGCAAAGAGCAATACGTCCGCAAATAGATTTCCCGCTACCAGAAAGAGGGACGAGAGCATCACCGCGCCAATCACGACGTAGACGTCCTTGGCCATAATCGCATCCACGAGCAGTGGTCCAATGCCTGGCCAGCTCAGGATCACTTCCACCAGCAACGAAGCGCTGAGCATGGTTCCCACCGAAAAACCGAAAAGAGAGATCAGAGGATTCGCCGCAACCGGCAGGGCGTAACGAAACAGCACGCGCCGTTCAGCAATCCCGTGCGCCCGTGCGGCTTGTATGAAGGGCGCCTCCAGCACTTCGATCATTGCCGATCGGACATGTCGCAGCATGGTCGGAAGCGTTGCGATCGCCAATCCCAAAGCGGGCAGAAAAACATGCTCTGTCACATCCTTCACTTTGTTCCACGCGTTGAGGTCGCTAAATGATGCCGAAACCATTCCTCCCGTGGGAAACCATCCCGTGCGCACGGCCACCAGCAGCAAAACTAAAAACAAGACCAGGTCCGGGACCGCCAGCAGACCCGAGGTCAGCACTCCTGCGGCTCGGTCCCCCCATTTTCCGCGCTGCACCGCGCTCCACATTCCCAACGGAATCGCGATCAGCCACGCCAACAGCATTGCCGTCCCAGTCAAGAGAAGCGTATTGCGCGCGCGGATAGCGAGAAGCGGAGTTACCGGACTGTTGTAAGCGAACGACCGTCCCAGATCCCCCTTAAGAACGTCCGCCAGCCAATGTCCGTAGCGCACCGGCAACGGTCGATCCAGTCCATATTGCGAACGCAACCCGGCTATCGTCCGCGAAGAAATCTGAGGATTCAATCCCATCGGTGCGAAAAAATCGCCAGGCGTCAATTGCAGGATTGCGAAAGAAAAAATCGACACTGCCAGAAGCAGCAACATGGCGTGGAACAGTCTTCGCGCGAAGTATTTCATCGGAGCCTCTTAGGCAGACCGCTCCAGCAGGATCGATTCCACCGAATGCACGGTGGCAAGAAGTTCCCGGGTGTAAGAATGCTCGGGAGAATCAAACAGGTCGTGCGTTTTCTTGCACTCCACAATCCTACCCTCATGCATCACTGCAACTTCGTCGGCAAATTGGGAAACTAACCGCAGATCGTGCGAGATATGCAAGTAGGCAAGCGAATGCGAGATTTGCAGCTCCGCTAGCAAATCCAGAATAAGAACTTGATTCGATGCGTCGAGATTCGACAATGCCTCGTCGAGAATCAGCACGCTCGGCTTCAACGCCAGGGCCCTGGCGATCGCTAATCGCTGGCGTTGACCGCCGCTGAATTCAAACGGCAGCTTGCGCTCCCATTTCGCGTCCAGCCTTACTTGCTCCATCAGTTGTAGCGCGCGTTCGCGCTGCTGTAGCTGGGTTCCCTCGCGCTGGATGGCAAGCGGCTCGGCAATGATTTCGCACGCGGTCAATCTCGGATTCAACGCGGATGCCGGCTCCTGAAAAACCATTTGCACTCGGCGGCGAATCCCAAAAAGAGCCTTTCGATCGAGCGCGAGTAAGTCCTGGCCTTCTAGCTCAATTTCCCCTGAATCGGGACGTTCGAGCAGCGCTATGCAGCGCGCCAGACTCGATTTTCCGGCGCCAGACTCTCCAACCAGCGCTAACGTTTTGCCGCTGAAAAGCTCCAGATCCACATCCTGAAACGCCTTGACCGCGAATTCCGTGCGCGAAAAAGTGCGTTGCTGCACGTAGTGCTGGCTCAAGCTCGCAACGCGCAAGAGTGGCTCGATTCGGTTCGCGTCAGAATTCGGACCCGTTTTCATCTTTCGTTCCTGCTTTTCAGGTATTCTGGTTCCGATGTTTTCGAGGGCGTTTCGGCCCCGACCATTACCTACGTGACCATCTCGAAATCCAAGTCTTCAGCAACATTCGCGGGCGCGCCGGTCCGCAGCATCGCTCTGGTACAGGCGTGCAATGGATTCCGATAGAGTTCTTCGAACCGTCCTCGCTCCACAATCCGCCCCTGGTTCATCACCATCAGACGGTCGGCAAGGCGTGCCTGCACCTCTGCACTGTGGCTAATCAACAAGATCGATATGCGCAATTCCCGTTGCAATTCTCGCAATAGAGCCAGTAGTTCATCCTGGCTGCGCGCATCGAGTGAGGCCGTGGGTTCGTCAGCAATTACCAGCGCGGGCTCACATGCCAGCGCCTGGGCCAACGACACGCGTTGCTGCTGCCCCTTGCTCAACTGGTGTGGGTACGCGGAAAAAATCCGCCGGTCGTTCGGCAATCCTAGGCGAACAAGCGCCAATTCAGCATTTTCGCGACACTGTTTCCATCTCAAATCTTTGTGTGCGTGAATCACTTCCGCCACCTGATCTCTTACCTGCATCACGGGGTTCAGCGCGATTCCCGGCTCCTGAAACACCATCGAAATTCGTGCTCCACGAATCGAGCGCAATGCGCTCCGGCTAATCGCCAGTAATTCCTTTCCTCGAAACTGGATCGAGCCCGAAACATGCGCCTGCTCTTTGGAAAGCAACCCCAGGATGGTCAACGCAATGCTCGTCTTTCCGCATCCCGATTCGCCCATCAGTCCCAGCACTTCGCCAGCACGGATGTCAAAGCTCACATCTTCGACCGCCCGCTGCTGGCTCTCGGCAGGACCGCGATAGGAAACATTCAAATTTTCCACTGCCAGTAATGTATGCATCGAATCCATCCGCAGTGCTTCGGCTGCAGCAATGGTTGGCAGGACCACAGGCAACGAATGGCGACACAATTCCATGCGCCGGTTTCGCCTCAGGCCATACAACACACTGTAGTTGCCTCAATTCTTAAGGTAGGGGCGCATTCCGCAGCTGTCGATAGTTCGCTCGTCGCAATCGCTCTGTAGGTTACCAGTACCGAAGTACTAGAGAGCCCCTGGGTGGTGGTGCGGCTCGCTGGGGGAAGGAACACGGAACGCAAATCAGGGTTACCCCAATCCTGGGGCGAAATGGCTAACCAGCCTTCCGCTGATTACTTTGAAAACCACTCCTAAGGATTGCCGATCGCACGATCCTGGAAGGAGAACTTGGACTCCAGCGCGAATGGTTTTCCGTCCACTTCCGCGTAGGGATAGACGAAGTAGTTGAGCGGGTCGCCCTGCTGCGGTGGGTTGAGGCGGATGTCGCGTCCGACCGTAAACTGCAGGCGATTGTCGTCGAGCGCTCCGAAGAAATAATCCTTCTTATCCGGATGTTTCCAAGCTTCCGAGGCATCCACTGGGATCCAGCCGTAGGGTTCGACATAGAACTCCGCCCAGCAGTGGTATCCCGGCACAGCCCCATCGTGCTGATCTGGCGGCAACGGAAACCCGATTTCGAAGCGAGCAGGAATTCCCGCCGCGCGCATCATGCCGATAAACAGCGAGTGGAAATCCGTACAGTTGCCACGTTTGGCGGTGCAAGCCCATATCGCATCGCCGTTACCCCAACCGGTACCGGACTTGTCGTAGCGCATCGTAGCGATGACGTAGTTGTAGATGGCCCGCGCCTTCGCGAGTGGGTCTTGAAGTCCACGCGTCTGCTGGGTAGAGAGTTCCGCTATAACGCCGTCAAGAGGGACGCGACGGTCTGGTTGCAGGAAGCGCTGAAGCTCAGGCGAGGTTAGCTCTGGTTGGACGCCGGCTGGGTGCACGTCGAGCAGTACGCGGTGTTCGTGGCGGGTTACTTCAAAGCTTACGCGCAACTCAGAAGGCTCGGTGTCCTTTGCTGCTGGAATCTGAAGATACACATACTCATTGCCGTATTCTGGATCGCGAAGCTTCGTATAAGTGAAAGCAGTTTCGATTTTCAAGTTGCCGATCGTTTGGTATGCGTCCGACTGCGGCAAGGGAATCCAAATCCGTGAAGTCTTGGCGCCTGCGGGCAAAACAGGAATTCGCGCAAGGTAGGTAAATTCGAAATTGCGTACGGGCGCATTCGTGTCCGAAGAAGCTGCAAGCGTCGCCATACCAGCGAGTGCGATACAAGCGAGCGCGAGAACAAAAACTTTATGCGGTTTCATACTTTAAATCTCCCAAAGCGCAGCCAAAGTGAGTCCGCTCGAAGGTAAAAGCAGAGTTCACAGTGATAGCACCGAGATCTGACCATTTGCAAGTAATTCTCGAATTCACGGAATACGGCCCGGCGAATAACTCATTTCTTGCCAGTTGTGGCGAACTCACTCAAGATTGATCGGCAGGACTGCGTAGGAGCGAACGCAACCTATTTTCGAGTCTGGAATTGTTCGTAGCAAGTTAAAAGGTCCGGTTTTTGTAGTAAGTGAGTTGTCCGGTTGACAGTTAATCCCCCGCCGCCGTCGAGGCTGTGGGGAAGTGGGAAT